>Ga0310696_10008167_pt1 | contig 12232 bp, 6 predicted proteins | sample AusTroGonzalo_MG_4_FD_203885 | JGI IMG/M metagenome (GOLD analysis project Ga0310696, IMG submission 203885) | Bovine rumen microbial communities from tropical cattle in Woodstock, Queensland, Australia - Gonzalo_02 (v2) (version 2) | ecosystem: Host-associated > Mammals > Digestive system >... | reverse complement strand
TTTTGTGAACCCCATGTATTATAATAAGTTTTATTTATACCTACAAAGAAACCGATTTCTGTAATTTCAGTATTATCTTCAGTTACTTTTATACTATTACTTGTAATTCTATGTGTACTATGAATATCTGTTGTAGTCATAGAATCATATGTTGTACCTCTAATAGCCAGATTTGCTGTTGTTGGGATATAATGTGATTGAGAGAAAGTTTCTTGATTTGAATTTGTATATGGTTCTACAAGGTCAGTCATGTCATATAATGTAATATTATTATTATGATCTGTACCTATTTTCATAAACCATAATAATCGAATCCATTGTGATACAGCATACCAAGCAGTTACATAACTGCTACTTGTATAATATGCTACATTTATTGATTCATTGTTTATATTACTATTTTGGTCAAATCCACCTACAGTAAGAATATTATCAAGACCACAATCAACAATAGTATTGTGAATATTTACTTCTTTAGATTCTCTAATTGTTCCATCCGAACGCATAATTTGAAGACGTTCAATTCTTCCTTCTACAGAATTACCAGAACTTTTAAAAAATAAACTAGACATATAACTCCCTTATAATTTTATCCCGTTTAGTTCAAAGTAAATATTCTTATTACCTTGTACTATATATTTATTAGATTCATTCCAATTAAAATACATATTATTATCAAGTATATATATTTCACCTTGACTATTTACCAAATTCATTGTTCCTGTATCTTTTGCATAAGCTATAAGTTTTCCAGTATCACTTCTATCTCTTACTTTAAAGATATATTGCTTTCCTATTTCCAGTTTAACCTGATTTCTTAATGTTATTGTATGTTTATACATTGACTTACCATCAATAGTTACACTTACAACTGTTTCCATAAAATTAGAATCAGGTATAGTAATTTTTGTTTTTACTTGACCTGGCGTATTAGAAGGGTCAAAATTTAACAAATCTATTTCACCCAAGTTAAATTCATAAATTTCTCTATTTGTCATTGCTGAAGATTGAGAATTTATAAATGCAAAACTTGTTAACATCTGGTCATTTCCTTCTATAATTCTATATTGGTCATAACTACTAAAGTCAGGATTAGTGAAAATATTCAAATCATCTGCAGTATCAGATTTTGGATTATGATAATCATTAAGCATTACTGTAATAGTCATATCTTTTTTTACATTTGTCAATACGATACCATTATTAGTCAATGTACCTTCACTAACAATAAAATCAGATGAACTATATCCAGATTTATAAGATGCAGGTAAGGTTATATCATTTCCTTTTAAACAGATATAACAATTTCCATATGTTTGATTTGTAAATGTAATTTCACTATTTGAAACTGTATTATTAACAGTAATAGAATACCAATAATCAGAAATTGAAGAACCAAGTAAATCAAATGAACTTTCGACACCATTATCATCTTCTATATTTCTGGTTATTTTACTATGTTCTGTAATAGTAATATCAGTATCATCTGTAATATTACTTACTATTATGCTTCCTTTTAATTTTGGATAAGCTGCTTCTGTGACTGAACCCGCTTTTGGTAAATAGAATTTATCACCAACAGTATCATAGAATCCAACAGCACCATCAACTTTACGTTTTACTGGAATAAGATTGTATTTTATTCCATCATCATCATATATCTGAAATTTATATATTGCGCCATAAAATGAAGCAGAATGATATTGAGTAGAACCAGAAAGATAACATCTACCAAATATATGTAATGGTACACTACTATCGGTGGGTGTATTATCTAATTCATAATGATAAGTATCATAACCATTGGTATATGTAATTTCTGTTGGTTTACAATCGAACATTAATACTTCATTTCCTAACCCAGTCATATTTAATCTTTTATTTCTTGAATAAAAGATATTCCAGTTATCATTTGAATATCGACTACATAGTGTACAATCATTATTTCCATTATCTATACCTGTACCAAAATAGTAATATGTATAGCTTGATTTTGTATCGTATAACCACACTTTAATACTATCTGTAGCTTTAACTAAATAAGGTTTATCTTTTAAATCAGGGTCATTTGAATTATTTAATGGTATAAAATAAGTGCTAGTATTACTGTTATAAACACCACCTATTTTAATATATTCATCAGGTACGTTTTCTTGTACAAAATTTAATACATCCGTAATTTCTACATTAGCACCTGCAGTTGCGGTACAATCAATTTGTAAATTATCATATCCAACATTATATGTTATTGGAAATCTTGTTGTACTACCTATTCTTGGAACATTATAATAAGTAGAAACGGCGCCAGTTGTAGAACATATTGTTGGTGCATTGTTAATATATTTTACTGTATTAAACCAATCTATTATTTCAGAATTTTTAAATTCATAACTAGATATAAGTTCATCAAACTGCTTATGATTTTTATCATCTTCATAGCCATCTTCAAGTGATATTGGTCTTCTAGCATTATCATTCTTGATTATAGTAATAGTAGCATCGTCAGTTAAATTAGATACAACAATATTTCCTTTTAATACTGGTTCTGATGCTTCAGTAGGTGTTCCACCATTTGGTTCAAAAAATACTTGATTAATAGTATCAAAGAAACCTATTTTATTATCTTCTAATCTTTTAACTGGTACAAAATTATGTTTAATCGTTCCATCATTAGCATATGCAGTAAATTTATAAATTGTACCATAAATTGAATTTTGTGTATTATTTGCGTGATTACAACTAAATAAATACATTTCATAATCACAATCACCATATTTTTTATATGTCAATCCATAGGATAATGAAGAAGTATTATAATAAACAAATTCATTTTTTATTACATTATATAAACCAATAGCATTATCTGATTTTCTTCTTGCTGGAACAAAATGCTGTATTAAATTATCATTTACATCGTATACTTTAAATGAATAAATTTTTGCTCTTGTATAATTATCATTTGCACTTGATTGATGGTGCATTGCAAATAGATAACATGTATTTGTACAATCTTCAACCGCATTTTCACCAGTTATATAAGTTGGATATTGTTCACCTGTATCTGCATTGTACCACTTTGCAGAAGTCTTATCAGTTACAATCTTTATTTTTTTATTATATTCAAATGAACTTGCTGTAGAAGCGCCGTTTCTTTCATATAATGGTGTATTTGTTGAATTATTTCTTACCCAAAAACCATAACATTTTTGTATTGGACTATAATGATATCTAGCACCGAATAAACATCTATAAGATGAATCATTTGTTGGTACATAAGCAATAACTTCTACTTTATCTTCAACAGTCAATATAAAGTTTAAATTTACATATGGACAACTACCTGTATTTTCAACATAAGATAATTTTTCATATTCATCCGGCAAATTGGTGTCTGGATTATAATCTGTATCATATGGTAAAATTGTACCCATTTCAGTATCAATTTTTGCTTTCTTATAAGCAAAATCAACTTCACAACCATTATTATCTGCAGTTATTTTTATTAAATCATTATTAGCTATATCTGCAACATATTTTTCACCGCAGCTTCTGTCATATCCCATTTGATAACGATAATCTGAACCAGATCTATGTCCGTAAAATACAAATGAACGGTTATTTACTGCGGTTCTTGATCCAAATACATATGATGGATATGAATAATAACTATCCCTGTAAACAGCACAATAACATTCTATCTTATCATCATATTTTGGAAAATAATTTGTTTTAAAATATAATTTACTTATATTTGTATTTGTAATACCTGGTATTTGAGAATAATCTGATGGAATATCTAATGTATTATAATTAATGAAATGTGTCTTACCAATAGAAGCTATTGCTGTAGATGGTTGGGTAATATTACATTTTATATCATAGTTATCATAGCCTGTTTTATAAGTCATAGTAAATGAAATATTATTACCAACATTTCCAGCCCTATAACTTGCATCAACAGTAGTATAATCTGTAGCATTATTAGTTGTTGTAACAACATAAAAATAATCTAAAATTTTTAAATCTGTTAAGACATAATTATATGTCAATTCATCTTTTCCATATTCTGTTGGTTCATCATAAACAGAATCTCGAATTATTCCTAGATTAATATCATCTATTATATTTTCTATTTTTAATAATTTGTGTTCGCTTTTAAGATTATGTCTTTCTTCATATGCATAATTTCCACCAGTTCTTGTTTTAAATTCTTGTGATATTGTATCATAAAAACCGATAGCATTATCACTTTTACGCTTGGCAGGTACATAGTCTAAAACAAGATTATCATCTTTATCATATATTTTAAAATAATGGAAAGTTACAATACTATAATCATATATAGAACCATTTTGATTCATACATCCAAGATATAATGGAACTGTTGAATCTGTAGAATCACCTTCAATGTTAAATTCTGAAGCTTTTACTGATTCATCTTCACTATAATATATTTTAACTTTATTTTTTTCTAATACTAATTTAACTGGCCTATCATAACAAGAAGTGCTTCCTGCATAATTCCATGTTCCATCATTCCAAGTACCAGGATTATAAACATTATTCCTTGCATAATAAGGCGTATATGCTCTATTGAAGATACAATAAAAACCATATGCAGTAGTAGCAGAATTTTGTGGTCTTGAACCAAATAAACATTGATAACTATAACTATCTACACTGCTTCGTACTGACATTGTAACACAGCATTCTATTTTATCATCATTTTTTAATTTATAATTAGTATTTAAATATGAAGCATTACTATATACACCATATAAACCTTGATATTCTTCAGGTATTATAGTATTGATATTTTTATTAGAAGCTGCATTTATTATATTACAAACATTATTTGTATCAGAAGTCTGCATTACTGGTTGATATACATAAAATTCATCACCAGTAAAAGAGTTCATTAACCTTTTATTATTATAGAATTTATCATTAATTATATCATACATTCCACAAAGTTTTGTACTCATATTCTTTGCAGGAATTAATTGCATTATTAAGTTGTCATTTTCATCATAAATTTCACATCGGTACATATAACCTATTGCACCGTATTGATAAGGATTTCCTTTATCATTTACTGTAAATAGATAGCAATCCCATTCAGTATCAATATTCTGTGCATCTGCAGCTGTTAATTTTCTTAATACTGTACCATCATATTTTTGAATTTCAAATGTAGTACCTGTAGAACAATACCAATAAATATTTCCTTCTGGGTAAAGATGGTCAGTATACATATATCTTTTCGACCCACGTTGGAAACCTATATTACGATAATTATATTTACAATAACATGCATATGCACCATTTGTATGATTATCATTATAAAAGTCAGTATCAGTAGAATTTCTAGCACCAAATAAAGCTCTATAATTAGAATTTGTATCTGCAACAGTATTCATTAATACTTTTACTTTATAGTCTTGTTTTAACTTAATACCGAGGTCTATATATGTGTTTCCATTACCATAAAGGTATTGAAGTTTTCTAAAACCATTAGGCAACGGACCTATACCTTCATTATAATCTTGTTGAATATATGCTCCCTGTGGAGGATCTATTGCTTTTTTAGGGTCATCATAACATTTCCAGAATAATGATTTTTCATCAAATCCTTCAGCAAATGTCATAGGTATAACCATTTTATTTTTAAGAGCATTTACTGTATAATATTTTCCATTATTAAATTCTGTATTTGTAACAAATGTTGGAGCTTTATTTTCAACACTAACAGTATAGAAATTATCTTCAATAATTGAATTTTCTAATTCATATAATACTCTAGAACCGTCTCTTGGAACGCCTCTAAGTATTTTGTCTGTTGGTTCTTGTATAATAGAAGGATCTGGCTTATCAGGGTCCCAATCTTGTGGTGCAGGTGTTAATATCAATCTGACTGTTAAATCTGCTAAAGAATTAACCGTCATATATTCACCATCATTAGAAAGTTGAACATATCTTGCCCAATTACCAAATATAGGCATGATATCACCTTCTATATAATTATAACCATCTACATATATTATTTTAAAAACATAATCTTGCCCTGGTAATGCTTGTGTCTTTATAGGGACAATTTTTTCAATTTTATCTGGAACTTCGTTTTTAATTTCAAATATAATTGGTTCTGGTGAACAAGAAACACCTGCTATATTTGAACCTTGTGCTAAATTATCTGAACCATTTGTAAGTTCTGTTCGTAATTTAACTCTAATAATATTGTCACTTTGACCAACAGAGTCAGAGTCATTTCTCATGGCATCTTTTACTTCTACATTTGAAATATCAGTAGTCATTTCAGTATTATCATAAGGTACAGCTGGAATTTTACCTCTACCATCCTTAAAATTATGAAGAGTTTTTGTACCGTCTGGCACATCATTATCTGTCCAATGTTGTAGATATTTAATTACTGCGCTAACAGCATTTTGTAGTCCATGTAGAAGTTTAATGAACATTATTCCTCCACTTCAAATTCACCGATTGTACATCTATAATTAACAATTGTTCCTTGATAGACATTTGGTGAAGTATAAGAATCTGGAATTATTGTATAAACTTTTTTATTATTATCGTTAATAACCCTGAATGTAAGTGTTTCTAAATCTGAATCTTCTGGAACGGTAAATTCGAAACCTGTTTCCTGTAATACGTTGGATGCCGTTTTTTCAACCATAAAAATTATTTCAGTAATGGTTTTATCGAACGTAATAACTTTATAATGGTTATTTTTTAAATATACCGTAAATACGGTTCCAGAAACAGTGTCTTCTTGATTATTATTTTCGATTATTTTAACAGAATGAGAAACTATGTCATTTGTTATATCGATGCCGTCACCAGCAGAAAGATTATTCTGTTTTGTTCCTTCAAGATCTATCCATGTTCCATCACCGCGTAAATAATTATTTTGATTTCCGGAAGTAGCATGAATTTCAATATTTACTGTGCTCGAAGTTTCAATAACAGAAAACTGATTATCATTAAAATTTAATGCTTTAGCAGAATCAATATCATTTCTTGCTTTTTCATCTTTAATTTCAAAATGATGAGTAACGCCGTTCTTGTCGGCAATATTTAACTGTTTCATTGGTAATACTTCATCTGCCATATCAAACCTCTATATATTTATTACCATTGTGCATACGGTTCAGTAGGAACAGGAAATGCCAGGCCATCATTAATTGAATAATCGCCTATACGAATTGCCATTTGTGTAAATTCTACATAACAATTACTCGTATAATTTGTATCAAATACAATATTATTATTAGTAATTAAATTTTTTGAAAAATGATAAATTACTTGTAATTCACCATTAATATAAGTTCGTTCTTCGACTGTATTATCGTCTATAAAAGTATAAACATAGGCAGCATGAAAAATAGTGTTTGATTTAATAGTACTATTTACATATAAAAGTTGATTATCAAAAGTTATACTTCTTAATTTTGAATTTGCATAATATGGTCTATTATTGCTTGGTGTTGATACAGAACCTATACCTCTATCACTGCTATAAAAATTTCCCCATAACCCTGGTATAGACCATCTAGTATTACAATATGATGGTATAGTTGCCCAGCATCCTTGAACATTTATACGAACATAAAAATCAATAGATATGGTTTTTACTTCTAAAAAATCTAATCCACTATTAAATCTACCTGAATAACCAGAACCATATAATTTTAATGACGGATAAGCAATTCCATTTATAATCATTGTATTTTTTATAAGATTGCCATTATTTGCTATAGTATATGGGTCTCCATAAATAGGAGTATCGGTAGAATTCGCGTAATTATTAAAATAACTTAATTTTACAAATGCTGGTAGTGTTTGTAATTTAACTAAATTATTATTATATTTTAATAAATTATTCAATTTTACCAATGGCATAATAATTTACCCCACTGATAATGTTACTATTTCATTATTATATGTAACCACTAAATTATTTGTTTGATGTATAGCATCTACTTGTGATTTGGTATAATAAGGACCAAACATACCTATGCCTGACCAAGCATTATTTTCCCATGAATAGATAGTAGATTGATTACCAGATGTTTCATCTGTTATAACTTGTATTTTATCATGTATTTTTATATTAGTAGTATCGTAATTTTGTAAATCTGTATATGTTCCTACAAGATCAACAACGTTCTGTGTCGCTTCAATTGTTTCGATTTGACCTTGTAAGGCAGTAATATTATTTTGTAATGTATTATCTGCAGATATTCTATTCGTTATTTCATCGGTTAATGAACCAGACAAATCGTCTATATCGTCGGATAGTTGCTCCGCTGTATAATTAATCGCTGTATTTAATGTACTTGAAACAGAAGAAAGTGTTTTATTGGTTATATTGATTAAATTATCAGCATAATTAATAATATTATTGGCAGAAGTTATAAGATTTGCGGAAACATAATCTATTGAACCACTTAAATAATTATCTTGTAAATCAACATATGTTTTTAAGTTGTCGATTGTTCCGCTAAAATAATCATTTATAGAATTTTGATTTTCTTTATTATTATTGATTAATGTATTTAAATTACCTGAAACTAAAATTAAATTATCATTTATATCATTAATTTCATCGTTTAAATTATCAGATACATTATCAATTTTTTGATTAAGATTAGCTGATGTAGCACTAATTGCATCAAGTAAAGAATTATTTGCAATATCTACATATTCATTTAAATCTGAAATATCATCAGCTAATTCATTTTCATTTAAAATTGCTCGTGCTATTTCATTGTCAATTTTTGCACTTAATATTTCAACATTATCATTTAAATTATCATTTAAAATGTCAATATTATCTTGTAATGCATTTTCTTTATTTTTTGCACGGCTGTTTTCTGCAGAGAGTTCATTAGAAATTCTGAAATCTTCTCCCATTGCGCGGACAATTTCATCTGTTAAACTAGATTGAAGAATACCCGCACTAGTTTCTAAATTATTTTGTAATATATCAATATTTTCTTGTAATACAAAATCATTTTCGGCACGGGTAGTTGATTCATTATTAATCGCGCCTGATAAAAATGTAATTTCTTGACTAAAATCACCAGATGCAGAAGTAATCATCTGTTTAATTTGATTTTCTTCTTCTATTGCACGATAAGATTCTTCATTAATGGTATTATATAAATCGCTTTCTACATTCTTTCTTTCGGTAGATTCTATAGAAATTGTATCATATATAGCAGATACCGATTCAAGAATACTATTCCTGAGATCATCTTCTATAATTTCACGTTCTTCTTTTTCTTGATTTATCTTATCAGATAATGTTCCAGAAACAGTATTTATCGTATCATATATTGCAGAAGTATCTTCTCTGATTTCATCCTTGGTAGCATAAGTATCTATAATATTACGCCCAGATGCATCATTTATTGCATGATTGGCATATATATACTGCCCGTTTATTTTCTGAACTTCAGTTATTATACCCGAATGACCAGATATATCTATATTGTCTAATATAATAGGATGGTCGATAAGTTCATTAAGTGCAAGATTTAATTTATTGATTTCATCTCTCAATTCATTATATTGAGAAGTATAATCCGGTAAGCTATCGACTGCATTTTTAAGATAATTAAGAAGAACCTCGTCTTCCGCGATTCTTCTTTTTATTTCATTTATATTTGTTTGACTATTAATTACAATATTTTGTAATTCTTTTCTTAAAACTGCAATTATAGAATCAATATTATATTCAGATATATTAAAATCGTAAACACCCATACATTATTTATAATTTTTATGGCCAGGTGTCATCTTCTTCATCTGATGTTTTTGTATAATATACCTTTTCTTTATTATGTCCTATATCTTCAAGTTCTACACCATTTGCTGAAATATTAAGCATTAATTCTTCTGAATTTTTAATATTTTCCTTAAGATCCGAAATCATTGAATCATTTTCGGCTTTATATATTTTTGTTTGCTCGATATATTCATTGGTTTCTTTTTCATTAATACCAATATCGGTATTAATCGTAGAGAATTCGTCAGAAAGCATTTTAGCTGCTTTGTTTATTTCTTCTTGGAAATGTTTTACCTGATTACGGGAATATGCATCAGGATCATATAATACATTTATATTATTATATGGATCCGGACATTCTTTTGCACTGTTGTTAACCATATCATTAGTAGCTAAAATATCCTTGATTTCATATTGACTCGGTAATGAATCCGGTGCAACTTTATAAATTGGGTCATTCGGATCCGATAATGTCGGAGAATCTGCAGAAATTGTATACTTATTATCTTTGTAAACTTTTAATGTAAACGTATATGTATGCGGTTTTAAACCGAATGCCTGTTCATAATATTTTACGTCTACAATTCTGTAAAAGTAATCATTTGCAGGAATATAAATTATATCACCAATAGAAGGCGGTTGTTCATCATATACTTCTGGAGTATTCTTATCAACACCTCCATATGTTGAATAATAATTGAATGCGTCAATACTTGCAAACATAGTTACAGTATCTTCGCCCCAAATTCCCTGTAATTGATAGCTTCTTACATTAGGTGGTAACTGTTCAACATAGCCATTAAAATACCAGCTTCTGAGAATCATTCTTAATTGGTCTTCGCCATAAAGCTTGTCTCTAAGTAAATCTTCCGTTACACGATAATAGACACACTTGAGTCCAAATGTGTCATATGCGTCAGTAACAATACTATCCGCAGTATCGGTTTCATTAGAGCAAACTATATTATTTCCATCGCTTATTGGTTTCGTTAAACTGTTAAGTGTTCCACATAACCATGGATATGCATCTGTATTTTTTACCTCAGCTACCATGTATTATTTATAGTAAGCTTTCAGTCTTTAACCTAAGATGCTTGTAATAATTCTTAGTTTTATTGATTTCTTTTTGTCTATCAACAACTGCTTGATATGTAACTGTATGGAAAGTTTTACCCAAAATTTCTGTATTTTCCGGTGTTAATGAATCAGCAACAGAATTAACATTTACTGTTCTCTTAGTAATACCATCATCAATAACAGCAATATAGTCAATTTTGACTTTCTTTGCACGTTCAAGTTCTGCCTTAATACTATCTTCTCTTAACAATTCAGCTCTGATAGAATCTCTAACATGAAAATACTGGGTCAGACTGTCACGAATACGTTGTCTATTTCTTTCCTGTTCTTCTAATGTTGCAGCACGTCTTGCTTCCATTAAAGAATCGAATTTTGCGAACAATTCTGGATTTCTGTTTACATGCTTATCCAATAATTTAGAGACTGCAGTAGGAATATCTTGTTTTGGTTCATGCTGAACAACAGTAACAGTTGTTGTTGCATTAACTTGATGATTTGAAACATCAATATTGGTCATAAACAAAGTCACAGCCATAAGGCAGACAAAAACGACCATGGCGATAAATGTATTTATTTTCATAGCTTTACCATATTTTACAAGAAAATTATAACCAAAGTTCGGTTTTCCATAATAAGGTTTTTCTGCTGGAATATAAGGTTTTACTTCTGGTTCAGGTTCATCTGGAACATCATGCTTTAAATCCATATTTACAACAGGATAACCATCTGAAAGATTTTCAGCATAATCATATTTCTTAATTTTCTTCATTTATAATCCTCTTTGTATAATATTCCTTATTATTATCAATTTCGTTTTGTCTTTCTTTTGCCGCTGTATAAGCAAGTTTACCAAAAGAATTACCAAGCAATATCATATCTTCTGGAGAAAGAGAATCAGTTACAGTATTAACTACTACTTGTCGAGAAGTAACACCATCATCAATAAATGCAATATAGTCAACTTTAATTTTGTGTTCTTTTGCAAGTTCAGCATTGACACTATCTTGAATTTGAAGTTCATTTATTAAACTATCATGTAAAACTTCATAACGTGCTATACTGTCAATAACAAACCTTTGTCTTGCTTCTACTCGTTTTACATCTTCTTCAGCTTTTACTCTAGTATTTGCATCTTTACAACGTTGACAGCCTGCACAAATACAAGCATTACCAAATGACTTGTTTCCATCTAAATCTATTTTGGTAAATCCAAAAACCATTAAACCTAAAAAGATTGCCATGCATATAATACCTGAAATGCCAAGAACTACAAATTCAGACATTGACAATTCTGAATTGCCAATATAATGATCACTGTCATATGATGAACCTATACTGACAACA
>Ga0310696_10008166_pt1 | contig 12233 bp, 6 predicted proteins | sample AusTroGonzalo_MG_4_FD_203885 | JGI IMG/M metagenome (GOLD analysis project Ga0310696, IMG submission 203885) | Bovine rumen microbial communities from tropical cattle in Woodstock, Queensland, Australia - Gonzalo_02 (v2) (version 2) | ecosystem: Host-associated > Mammals > Digestive system >... | reverse complement strand
TCAGGATCAACGAGTCTCTCAGTCTTGGCTGCATTCATCCAAATCACGTTCTTAATGGTATAGTCGACAGCATGGTCGGGATAAGCCATGTTGAAGCAGAGAGACCAAATGCCGTCTGCATTGTCAGGAATAGTGATGACGTTATCGTAAGTCTGCCATTCTTCATTGAAGGTCATATCACCTTCAGGAAGGAGTCCGTGCATCTTGTAGTTAATGGGGTTACCATCAGCATTCTTATTATGACCCTGTGTAGCAACAGTTACACCATCCTCACTTGCCTTATACTCGAAGTGGATATAGACTTTTTCACCTTTCTTAAGAGCGCGGTTAGCGGAAATCCAGAACTGGTTGTCCCACTCGGCACTAACCTTTGCCAAACCATTCAGAGTAACCTCTGTTGTGTTTTCAATCGGCTCGAGTGGTGGCAGGTCTGGCTCACCTTCCAGTTTCTCGAAACTCATAACTTTCTCTCCAGACTCTTCACCTGAGTCAAGCAAGATCTTCCATACACCCTTTCTCGGAAGCGTGATCTTTGCACCATTAGAAGGTGACCAAGGATTCCAGTCGTCAGGATCGTTTGTAACATCATTTTCAACTGTGAGGGCAGCAGCCTTGAAGGCCTTGTCATCACCACGTTTTGTAGAGATTGTCACCTCATTTACCCATGAGTCTTCATCACCCACTGTACCAACTGTGGCAGACAACAAACCGTCACCAGCCTCTTCAAACTTAATAGCGTTGTCGTAGTCGTAGGCAGGTTCCTTATCGTCTGTGTCGAAATAAGCAACGAAGAAGCCCTCTTCAAGTTTCAACTTAGAAATTTCAAGTTCATCAAAGTAGAATTCAATATCTTGAGTGTATTGATCGCCAACACCTAAATTGAAAGCAATTGACTGGAAATCACCTCCAGGTGCAGAGAATTCCTGTTCAAAAGTACCCCATTCTGAGTCGCTGAAAGTAATACTACCCGGAGTAAAGCCACCGATATAACTACCGGGGGCTGCATGCGTCTGAATGTCAGCCTTGACACCATTCACAGAAGCCTTGTACTTAAATGACACCTTCAGTTGTTCACCTTCGCTCACAGCCTCTGGCAAACTGATCCAGAACTGGTTCTGCCAAGCATTGTCGGGCATTGGATCACCAGCACTATGTTGCTGTCCCCACTGCTCACCATCAGAATCCCATACCAAAGGAGGATCAACAGGATTGTGATGACTCAAGAACACCTTGTTTCCATCAAGATCAATAATTGGTGCAGCATGAGGATCATTGTTATTTTCACCATACTCCTTTGAATAAGCACAGGGAACATCACCGTATTCACCTTCTGCATCACCATTGGTCAGGATATTCTCCCATACACGCACTGCGGGTTCTTTTCCTTCGTGGTAGAACTTCATGTACTCAATCCACAAGTCGCCTACCCAACTACCGCACTGGAAGAGGAGATTACCTTGACCATTGGCAGTACACTCATACACAACAGTAGCAATCTGGAAATCCTCTGTAACATCAATGCAATTATACCTATCATGGTTTACATTATTAGGTAGTTGCAGATTAATATTATGGATTGCACTTCCAATGTTCTCACCATCTTTATTCGTCTGAAAGCCCGTACCCTTGATCTTCACTTCGAGGTAATAGGTAACGCCTTCCTCACAGTCAATACCACCAAGTGGAAACACCTGTACGCCCCAGTCATCAGTAGTACGTTCCTCCTGAGAGAAATGAAGACAACCATCGGAGATGTCGAATTTCTCACGTCCAGAACCTCCCCAACTGTACCATTGCACTTCACTGATGTCAGTCAACTTTGAGAAATCGACTTGTTTGTCGATTAACTCAGCAGCCTTTGCTCCCATGAAACATGCCAAGAGAGCAAGAAGAGTAAATAATTTCTTCATAAATGAAACATTTAAATTAATAATTAAGTGAATAAAAAAACTGTTAAAAGAGTTTAGAATAAATATTAAAACATATCACATTACTTACCACTTAGCGCATCGCAGAAGGCCTTATAGGTGGCTGTGCGCACCCAGTCCCTGCTCTTGCTGTCTACAGACCAAAGACCTACAGGGTCGGTTGTATCGGCGAGGTTGCCCTTGCAGATGCCCGCCTGTCTGTCAACAGGAATCTTGGTCATATAACTCTTGATGATGTAGCCATAATAGTCGGCGAGTCTCTGCCGCTGCTCATCCGTGATTTCCTTGGCAGGCACTTTCGCACCGGAAGCATCCAGATACTTGATGTCGAAGTTTGAGAGACGGATAAGTTTGCCTGTAGAAGCAAGATTCGTCAGCAGATTGTCGAGGGATGCCTTGTTGGCTTCCTGCGCTATAGGATCCTCGCTATAGGAGAGATTCAGTTTGGCATTGATACCATCAATCTTGGCACCGTTAGCGTCCCAGATACCAATCCAGTATTTGAGACTTGCCAATTTCTGGTCATTTTCAAGGCCAGACTCACTGATAAAGAATTTCAACTGTGTAAGATCACCGCCATACTCTGCAAATGCAGCACTTGCCACCCTGGATACGAACGGAGCATAATTTTCACTGCCTATGACATCCTGCCAGTAGAACTTTTCGGTAGAGTGCTTGAGGTCATACATTCCGTTCTCCAGTTCTGTCGTGCCGATGGCCTCGTCGATGAGGTCGAATTTCTTGATACGACCTGCGTTGATCCTCATCAGACCTTCGCACCACGCATGGAGGGCATAGTTGATGGTATCGGTCTTCTCCTGTGCCGTCTGTGGACGGTGGTTGTCAGGGTAATAGCCAACCATCACCTTTTGAATATAGACGGGAGCAGTACGGGTACCCATCACTATTTTGACGTAACCATCCTTTTCGCCGGGAGCACTTTTACACTCCACAACAATCTTTTTCCATTTGTTATCAGGGGGCAACGAAATTTTTCCTTCTTTGACCTCGCCACTGCTAATCTTATCATTGCCGGAGAAGTTAAAAGTGAAATTGGAGGTCTTGTCAGACCTTGCCCAGAATGTAATAGTATAGGTAGCAAGAGAATCCACCTCGAACCCTTCAACGATATTGGCTGTCGTTGCAGCAGCCAACTTCAGCACGTTCTGGCCATCATAATTCACGATCTCAGCCGTTCCCTTCTCCACCGTACCGTCGAAAGAGGTCATGGTGGTGAAGTCAACGGTTTTTCCCTCTACATAGTCCACGATAATCTCAATAGGTGCCGTGAGCGTATTCAGCCACTCGTCGGCCTGATAGGAATTTGCAACGATAGGACTGCCATACACCTCTTCGCCGATATCCTCCATGTGGTCAAGAAGGTCCTTCATGTCGAGGAAATTCATCACACCCTTGGCATTGATGATAGAACCAGACATCAGCGTAGTTCCAAAAGCAAAATTGTCGAAGTTGGTGATGGCGGCAGCATGCGCCAGTTCCTGCCTGTTGAACTCTGTCACATTGAGCATGGCACCGAGAGACATGTTCGGATATGCTTCCCTGTTGATATACGACTTGACAGGATTCAAGTCGTTATAAGGCACCACGACAGTAGGGTCTGGTTCAGCCTTGAAATCGTCTGTCACATTATAGTCGGCACAGGAAACGACAAAGGCCCCCGCTGCCAACATCAAGAGACTGTTTCTAAAAAACTTCATCATATTCTTAGCCTCCTATTATTGTTTAACATATATTGGTGAGAAGAAGATCTTCTGGTTGGACTCACGCGTCTGGACCACCATGGTGTCGGTCGTCGATACCTGAACATTATTCTTGGTGAAGTTGACATCATATGCCAGACGGAGGATGTCGCGCTTCACAGGCTGTCCATTCATACTGCCCCACTGGTAGTCCTTGTATTCTGCCTTCTCAGTACCCTCTTCGATAAATTCACCGGTACCGGTGGCTGTCACATTCTCGTCGTCGGAGGAGATGGTACACTGATTTCCATTGAAAGTGAGGATGAGGTTACAAGTAATGGAGGCACCGGAGGTCTTGAACGATACAGGGAAGATGGCCTGCGTCATGTTCTTGGTGTGGATGGCACATACCTCATCGTACTGGTTCACGGGGTTCTCCTTGTAATGCTCCTGATCAGAATTGACCAAAGAAAAATCCTTGCGGACAATCGTGGTGGTATTTCCTTTTTCCGTCACATTGTCCACACCTCGGCGGATATATTTCCCCTGCCAGGGGTTCATATACCTCACGCAGTAGAGCACATAGTCCTTGGCCAGTATCTCCCAGTCCTCCTCATTCGTGCGGGCCGGGGTAAGACCTTCACGGGGCTTACCAACGAGAATGGAGTCAATGCCTGTTGCCTTCGTCATACGAAGTGGAATGACATAGGTGCTGGCAATAGCCTTCTCATCATTGAAGAACTCATCCGTAAACTGCACTTCCACATAGCCACGGGGCTCGCCATTATAGGGAATGGTATTGGACAACAACTTGTAGTAAGTTGCGGGCATGGGAAGCACAGGAGATGCCGGGTTTCCACCTTCATCTTGGAAATAAAGGTTATTACACAATGTCTCATCGACAACAATATCCACGGTTGCATCACGTCCCCCGTAGGCTCCACCCATGGTTGACCATATCCGGCACTTGTGCTCGTTGTCGAGGGTATTGTCGTAGATATCGTTACCGAGTATGAGTGTACGTACCGGGTACTGATAGGCGAAATAGGCTGTTGTACCATATTGATAGTCTGGAAACTCCTTGTCTGCATTATAGCAAGAAGCGTAGGTGAGAACAAGTGCCCCCAAGGCTACTCCGTAAACATATTTCTTAAGTTTCATCATAATATCTTTTCACTTTACACTTTCACTTCATTACCACCCTTTGTTTTGCTTGAGGTTACTCCATTTGAGCACTTCACTCTTCGGAATGGGTCCATACATCTGATAGGAGTTGTCGTATTTGCGATCCTCAACATCAATAACGGTATATTTAATCGGACTGTCTTCTTTGTCCGGGTCAACCTTCTCAATCTGCATACCCTTGACACTCTCGTTCAGAGGCATCTGCCAGCGGCGGAGATCCCAGAAGCGCTTGTTCTCGAAGCAGAGTTCAATACGACGCTCATTGCAGATGAGTTGGGCCATCTTCACCTTGTCAGACTTGATTTCTTCCAGATAGACGTCGGGGATATCATTACCATTCTGATCCTTCACAGAACCGAGTCCACCACGAGTTCGAATCGCCTTGATCACATCGTAAGCCGTGAAACCTACGCCTGTCGGATCGGCAACAGGCCCCCAGGCATCATTGGCCGCTTCGGCGTATGCCAAGAATATCTCAGTATAACGGATGCGAGGATAAAGGTGATACTTTGTATTATTCTTACTTGGATCTACAATGACATCCTCACGAAGGAGTTTCTTCAGGTAATAGCCTGTACGTGTGGATAAACCATTCTGATAATTGAGATTATCAAGCATCTCACCATCAGCATTAGGCATGTCTATACCCGTGGAGATCACCACATTATTGTAAGTCATACCGTGATAGATGATGATATCAGAGAGACGGGGGTCACGGTTGGCGTACGGATTCTGTGGATCGTAACCAGACAAAGGATCTGTGATAGGACGACCGTTAACCATAGGAAAGGCATCCACAAGATTCTGCGATGGATTGACACGACCATTGCCATACAGGGTCGGCGGGAAGTTCTCCTTCTCCTGGCTATTGTCATTACTACGATCCTGACGCCAAAGGATCTCCGGCATTTCAGCAGCACCCGGATCCAATTTTGATTTATTCTTGTACCAAGTATTTCCCGCAGGGTCAAATCCCTCTAAACCTCCTATGCGCTTGAGCGCATTGGCACAGTATGTGGCTGCCTCAGCAGAAGACACACCACTCTGTTCGCGGAACGCAGGACTGGCTGCGAGCAGGGCAACCTGTGCCTTGACGGCCTCGGCGACCTTGGCAGACAGGAGTCCCTTGGACCTGGAGCCGAATACCAAATTGTAGCCAGATCTTTCAGCACCAAGAGCCTGATACTTGGCTGGGATCTCTTCATTACTGTTTACGTCTTCATAATTTGACGGGAGCAGTGCTGCAGCACTGTCACAGTCGGCAAAACACTGCCTCACGCAATCTGCAAAAGAGGCACGCGCCTGATTGAAATCAGAACTACCGTCTTCAGCGACTGTGAGCAGAGGTACGCCGTAGAGTTGACCATCGTCTGTATAGCCTCCATGCGCCTGAAGCAGATAGTAATAGAAGAGTGCACGCAGACCGAAGGCCTCGCCCTTCAGGCGGTCAGTGAACATCCGCTGCTTGGATACGGCACTTGGAGCCCACTTTACCTTCTCTACCTTTGAGAGGAAGAGATTGATATACTGGATACCATCCTTACAATTGTCCCATTGAGACATCGGGTTGTTATCGGCTGCCCACGTACCATTGGCCATATTCCAATAATTGGTGCCGGTCTGGTTGGTTACAGCATCATCCGTGGCAACATCCGTCTGGGTGGTCGTGATATAGGGCAGACGGCTATAGCCGTACATCTGCAAACCATATGCATACTTGGATTCCTCGTACATCGCATCCTCAGACCGGTTGTTTTCATCTGCCGGCTCAAACATATCCTGACATGAGGATATGGTGAGGAGACCAATCAAATACAATATAATGTTTCTTGTCTTCATTTTCTTGTCGTTTATTTAGAGGGTTACCTTAACACCGAGATTATAGAAACGGGTCTGTGGTGCTGAGCCAATGTTTGTCTCCATTAACTTACGCTCCTTTGCGATAGTGAAGAGATCGTTTCCGTTCAGATAGATGGAGAGCGCCTTCACCCACTTGCCTTCAAACATCTCCTGAGGGAAGTCGTAGGTCAGTTGTACTTTACGGAGGTTGAAACGGTCCGTGCTATACATCCAGAAGGTGGAAGCCTCAGAGTTATTCTTCACACTCTTTGTCGTCAGACGGGGATGCGTAGCAGTAGAAGCCGTTTCCTTGGTCCAACGGCCAAGGGCATTGACAGAGTATTTGCTGTTTCCCTCCATATAGTAGTAACCGTTGTTCTTCATGCCGTATGCGCCAAACTGGCCATTGCCAAGCACAAAGAGCGTCCAATTCTTATATTTCAGCGTGAGGTTGACACCAAACGTGAAAGGCGCACCGTATGACCCCCACTTGCCAAGATCAACCTGATCTTTATTGTCGAGAATACCATCACCATTCACATCTTCATATTTCAAGTCACCCGGCTGAATGTCACCACCGATCTTAGATGTGGGAATACCAGCCTTCAGCGTATACTTGCCGGTCTCTGCATTGTAATCAAAGTCATCAACGCCATAGAAGCCTAAGCACTTATAACAAAGGACGGCCCTCTGTATACTTGTGAGGGGCAGCAGGGTCGATGGTTTCATCATACGTCTTCCACTTAGTTGTAAGATAGGTACCGACGACACCGAGTTGAGCGTAAACCTGACCGAACTGCTTCTGGGCTGTGATACTGAAGTCAAGACCCTTACGGTTCTGTACGTTATTATTGATGGCCGGCTTGAAAGAACTTCCATTAAGACCACCCGACAAATGTGACGGGAAAGTGGTTGGGTTCTGGATAATAAAACCATCCATATCCGTATTGAAGAAGGTGAGGTCAGCGGAAATCAACCTGTTGAAGAACGAACCACGCAGACTGACGGACCACTCCTTGCGATGAACATAGTCGAGAGCCGGATTACTACCCGTAGTGGAATAGGTGAGGTCAGTCCTGGCTCCATCATTCCAAGAGAAACCGCTACTACCCGTAGACCAACGGGCATCATAAAGATAGTAGTATCTGTCGTTCATATAGACATCGATATCCTCACGCAGGTCGCTGTAGGATGCGCTGAGCATCAGGTCGTCAACGAAGGTTCCCTGCATGAAACGTTCCTTAGCCAGGTTCCAACCGATGGTGAAAGAGGGCGAGATGGCTTCGCGATGACCTTCAGCCAAACGGGAAGAATGGACACCTGCCAACGCCACTTCCGCAAAATAACAGCTCATATAATCATAACCAGCCTGAAGACCCAGATTGGCATTTGTATAACGATGGTAGGTGCCACTGGCTGTGGTCGTATACATATTGCCAAGCAACATACCCGTGACATGATGCTTGTCAGCAAAGGTGTGGTCGTAGTCGAAATGGCCATTCCAACTGATGGTCTGGCGGTAGGCCGTATTTGACATGGACATAAAACCTGTGATGACTTCATCGCCCTGCTGAGTCAGACCAACAATAGCGTCATCTGTATTATAGTTACTCCAGGTCGGGATGAACACAGCATACTTGTTGTTGTATGAATTGCTGTAGTTGGCAGCATAGTCGATAGAGAACAATGTCTTGAACGACAAACCCCTGACGAACTTATCCATATCGTAGATGATACCTGCATCGAACTGGAACTGACGGGTGACGGCTGTTGTCTTACCACCGAAATAGCAGTCTGCAATGGCATTGCTCTGGGTAGCCTTTGTACCGCCGGGGAAATATTTGCCGTCAAGCAGGTTGAGCGACTTGCTAAGAATGGCAAGTGCCTTGCTGGCATTTGGGTCAACCATATCAATGGGAATCAGCGGGGCAGCGTTTTCCGGGAAGTTCGGACGCATGGTGGCAGCCTCACCCCAGAAATCACCTTTGTTCTTGTTTTCATTATAGAAGGTAGCACTGGCATCGGCAAAGCCCTTGACAACCTTATTAATCACAAGGTCAACATTACCACGTACGCTGAAACGGTCGGTATAGTTATCCTTTGCCGGACCGAAGTTGAGAAGGTCTTCTGCGCGATAGTAGTTAATGTTCGTATAGAAGTGGGCACGCTGACCACCACCCTGTATCTCCAAGGTACCTTCAGAACGGTTATATATCTTGCGAATATATTCATCTGAATAGTAGTTCACATTGGGATAACGGTACGGATTCTCACCCGAAGCATGATTGTAGATATCTTGCTGGGAGTACTTTGGACCTGATGACAATTTATCGTTAATACATGCTTCATTGTAGAGTGTCATATACTCAGCGGAACCCAGATACTCCGGGAATTCCTTAGCCACATGGAAACCCGTATTGGCATTGGCTTTAATCTGAAGACCTTCGACCGTGCCACGCTTGGTGGTAATCAGAATGGCACCCTTGGCACCCTTAGAACCATAAAGCACAACGGCCTGGGCGCCCTTCAGGAAAGTAATCTGCTCGATTTCAGAAGGCAACACGTTGTTGGACGGACGCTTCACACCGTCGATAATCACAAGCGGCAAATTGTAGTTGTCGTTATTGTCAAGACGGTCGTTGTCCATACCCCAAAGGTTGTTACCATTCCATCCACCGACAAGGGCATACATGTCTTCAAGGCTACTCTGCGTATAATCCTTTTTAGACAGTTCCTCCATATCAATATACGAAACGCCTCCAAGAAGATGGTCGGGATCCTTGTCGCGGAAAGCGACATGGACTTTCTTTTTCACCACTGTAGAATCTGCGTCGTCAGCAGTCTGGGCCACCGAGCAGACAGACCCCATCAGCAGCATTCCCGCTATAACATATTTTATCTTAGTAATCATAATTCCTAATTTCTAATTCCTAATTTCTAATTATATTACCATCCTGGATTCTGTGGGAATCCCATGTAAAGATAAGTATCCTTATCTGGAAGCGGGAACCAGTAGTGCTTGGATTCCAGACGACGGGTAATCAAATCTTCCTTATGGAAGTTACCAACATGCGCATCCTTTGGATCGTGCGTCTCAAACCATGCATCCTTTTCCAGACGCTCGAACTCATGAGAGTACTTCACCGTGTAAGGAGGCTCCGTCAGGAGAAGCCAACGCTGAAGGTCGCACCAGCGGAAACCCTCAAATGACAATTCCACAGCACGCTCACGACGCACTTCATCCATGAAATGTTCCTTCGTGTCCATCAGATTAGGCTGGACATGTTCCATGGGGTAGTCATCAGAATTGATGCGGTCGCGGAGTTTATTAATGGCGTCAACAGCAGAAAGAGACGGGCAATAGACAGGTCTCTCCTTCAAGTCTGCTACACCGTTGGCGATAGCAGCCCGTGCCTCCGCATACATCAGATAGATGTCAGCAAGACGCATGTAAGAGAGATAGCAGTGGAAGCAGTTACCTTTTTCCCATCCATAGCACCATCTGTCTAATTCGTTACACTGGTGGGGAACCAATTTCTGAATGAAATAGCCAGTACTACTTCCATTGTCAACTGCACGCATGGCACCGCCTGTGTAAAGGGAACAATAATCGAGTTTTAACTTCTTCTGAGCATCTGTGAAGTTTTCGGTATCGAGCACATAGTGGAAGCCATCAAACACGATATCATGGTAGAATCGTGGATCGCGATCCTTGTATGGATGTTCCGGATCCCAACCAGATTCTGGGTTCAGCACATATTCACCATTCCGTACCAAGTAGATGGGCTGTCCGTTAGCCATACCGTACTGGTCGATAAGGTTGGCTGTGGGATGGTGGATGATGTTGTCGTGAGGTACAATACCCAACACCTTAGGACCAAATATCTTCGAGCAATTCCAGTTACAATCGTCTGTTTGGGAAACACCACGGAAGATGGCCTCTGTAGAACCAGGCTGAAGCCAATCTTGTCCTCTCGTATAGAAGATGTCTGAGTAATTAGACTCTGAGTTTTCATCCTTTACATGGTTGTAGATGTCAGTATACCTGAACTCAGCAAGTTTGTATTTGACCGTATTTCTATTAACCATTTCAAGTGCCTTACCCAAAGTCTCAGCCGCCTTCTTACAATAAGTGACATCATAGTCGTAGGTCTTACCGTTAGAACTGGCACCTAACAATTGAGCAACACCGCCATCCTTGGTCTTCTCGAACTCCTTCATGAGCGGAGAACCAGCCCAGAGATAGCACTTGCCAAGGTAACAGAGCGCCATGAACTTATTAACACGCAGGTCGTTCTTTCCTGAAGTCTGCATACCAGCAAGTGTCTCGTCCCAATCCAAGGGAAGGAAATCGTATGCCCTCTCAAAGTCTTCTGCACAGCGGTCGGCACATTCCTGGAAGGAAAGACGGGGAAGTTCGGGAATATTTGAAGCCTCAAAAGCCTCGTCGATGTATGGAAGTCCTCCGAAGTAGCACATCAATTCGAAATGCCACCAGGCACGGAAGAAATACATCTGTCCAAGCAAGATATCACGCTCTTCGTCCGTTCCTACGAGCGACTTGATGTTCGCTATACCCATGTTACACTTACGGATACAATACCATGCCCCTTTCCAAAGGGAATATTTCGTCGCCCAAGAACCGTCTTTTCCTCCACCATTCAGCCAACACTGGCCGTTGGTAGTCCAGTTACGATAGTTACCAAGATCCACTTGATGATCCATATGGGCATAGCCTTCGGGGTTGTGGACCGCATCATCGCCCCAATTCCAAGATGTACAATAGTTGACCATCTCCTTATTAGGAATACAGTCATAGATCTCCTCAATATAACCCTGGAAGTTACGGTAGTTCTTAAACGCCTCGTCCTCTGCAACGATAGAATCCGGATCTTTGTCAAGCCAGTCGGTACAAGAAGTGAGGACTGCACTGCTACTCAAAAGGAGCAGTGAACCACACAAAAGGGATTTTATGTTATTATAATACTTCATATCAATTAAACCCATTAAACCAATTCTACCTATTTATATATACAGTTTAAATCCGAAGTTATAACGTCTGACAGTCGGGTAAGCACCGCCGCCACCGCTCCATCCGTAGTTACTCTCACGGTCGTCAGGCATCTTCGTAATCAGGAAAAGGTTGTTACCATTCAGGTAAATCTTCAGACTTGAGAAACCAAGTTTCTTGATCCAGCCCTTCGTCCAAGTGTAGGCGATTTCCACATTCTTCAGTCGGAAATAGGAACCATCGTAGAGGTACTGTGTACCATCATTATAGGAAACTTGAGTGGTGAAGCGCGGTACGACGACCTCACCCGTTGCGTCTACCGGATTCCACCAAGTACCATTGTCATATACTGTAAGCAGTTTACTATTGAAAGAAGTGAGACCTACATCACGTGTGACACCTGTCACGCCATATAACTGGGCAAAGCAACTCCAGCCTTTCCACTCCCAACCGATCGTAGCATTGTAAGTGTGCTCGGGGTTCCCTGTGTAGCCGTAAGGAGCCTGGTCATTAGTCTCGTCCACCTTACCATCACCATTGAAGTCGACGATATAGTGGTCACCAATGAGG
>Ga0310696_10008164_pt1 | contig 12235 bp, 6 predicted proteins | sample AusTroGonzalo_MG_4_FD_203885 | JGI IMG/M metagenome (GOLD analysis project Ga0310696, IMG submission 203885) | Bovine rumen microbial communities from tropical cattle in Woodstock, Queensland, Australia - Gonzalo_02 (v2) (version 2) | ecosystem: Host-associated > Mammals > Digestive system >... | reverse complement strand
TGCAGGTTTGTAGGCAATGTAATGGTGGCCAGCGGCAAGTGGCGTCTGCGGGACGAGGCAAGGCTGGCCGACTGGACCGTATGCAGCGGCAATGTGATGCTTGACGAGGACCCTGGTTTTGTGGACTATGAGGGCATGGACTGGGAGCTGAAGCCGGATGCGGCGGCACGCAAGGCGCTGGGGTGCGGCACCCGTTTTGCGGAAATGGGGCTTTACGAATCGCCGTTCCGTGCGTCTCCCGCAAGGAAGTGGGGGGAGAACGTGACTCGTCCGCGCCCGTTTCGGCGCGAATATGAAGCTCCAAAAGTCACCCTATTCATTGACTTCCTTTCAAAACTTCCGGACGGCGTGACGTCTTTTGCCGAGAACATGGATCAGGTTTGGGCGCATCCTTCCAATGGAAAGCGGCTAAACACGCGGTTTGAATGGCTTGCCACTCCATCGTATTCGGAGTGGCGCGGCTATTCATGCTCGTTTACGCCGACGGTGGACGGCGAGGCGCGATTGTGGGTGTCCGGAAGCGCCGGAGAAAAGACATTCTACGACGAGTTCCGTGTGAGCGGCACAGAACTGGAGAATGGCGGCTTTGAGGATGGCATGCGCGGCTGGAATCTGTCTGTGCGCGCGGACGGCGCTTTTTTCGGAGATGTTTCCAAGCCAATCGGTGCGTTTTCGGCGACCGATGAATATCCGGCGGCCTCCGGCAGGGGGTTGGCTGCCGCCAATTCGCTCGGATGCCTCATGCAAAAGATATCTCTCAAGAAAGGCCAGCGGGTGACCATCGAATTCAAGGCCAGGGCCTACATAGACCGCTGACTTTTCCAGCAGCTGAGGCTGTGCGAAAAGTGAGAGATGGCCGAATTGGCGAAATGTGAGCATGTCAAACTAAGGAGAAGCAAAGATGAGGTCAAGGAAAGTAGGCGTCGCATTTGCCGCGCTTGCGGCTTTGGTGCTGCCGTCATTCGTCTCGGGAATGCAGGCGTTCGCAGCCGAGCCTGTCGAGATGAGCGTAAAGAACCATACGCGAGCCGATGCGCCGTTCGACTCCCCGAACGCTTTCTCGGCGCTCGTGATGTTCAAGGCCGAGATCGGCTTTCCGCTTTACCGAGAACCGCGGCTTCTGATGAGATGCGGAAACGGCTTCTACTCCGGCTGGCGGCTGGTCCTGATATTTGACAGAAGTCTAGGTGCCTACTATTCGCAACTGGACTTTGGGGAGGGCAGAAGTTCGTTGTCGCTCAAGACGCCGACCGCCGCCATATCCCCGGGGCGCTGGCATCGCCTGGCGGCGACTTGGGACGGCGACACGGTGCGCATGTACATTGACGGGCGCGAGGTCGCGGCCCGTGCCGCAAAAGAAACTGTCGTGCCGTCCAAAGACAAGCATGTCAGTGTCGGGAGCTCCGGCGAAGCTGTCGGCATCCGCTCCGTCCCGCTGATTATCGAGCGTGCCGCCGTGGCGCCGTGCGCACTCTCCGCCGCCGAAGTGGCGCGGTGGGCCGCCGACGCCAAGCCGTTCGAGCCGGACACCCCGGAAGTGGCCGACGCCATCGCCCGCTCCGAGCATGGCGGGAAAGTGTCCACGGCGGAGATAGAAGCCCTCCGCCGCACGTTCCACACGCCTCTCGCAACAATTGAACTGGACAAGGCGATGACTTATGCGCTAATCCGCGAGAGGCGTTTCGCCGAGGCCGATCGCCTTGCCGACAGCGTTGAGGCCAGACTCAAGCCTCTGTCCAAGGGCCTAGGCATGGTGACGGCGTTCCGCGCCCGCATGCATGACATCAAGATGTCCTTGGGCGTTTCCGAAGAGATGCTGGCCGAACTGCGGGCTGAGTATGCAAAGGCCCGCGCCGAGAATGTAGGGCATCTGCCGTACGTCGCCCTGCAGCTTGCGAAGTCGCTGGACATGGCGGGGCATGCCGACGAGGCGGAGTGCATTCGCGGCGAAATCCGCGCCATGGACCTTAGGCGCTTCCCCCACCTCGCAGAGGAGCTTGGCGTCAAGGTCGAATACACCGCCCACAGACAAAGCGGCGCGAGGGTGTCGCGCTCAATGCCAAAGAAGGCGTTCTACGTCTCTCCTGACGGCGACGACTCCGGCGACGGCTCCAGGGCACATCCGTTCAAGACTCTCTCCAAGGCCCGCGATGCAGTGCGCTCGCTCAAGGCCGCCGGCATGCCGCAGGGCGGCGTTGCGGTGAAGCTGCGCGGCGGCGCGTACAAGATAGACGAGACTCTGGCGCTTGGAGGGGAGAAGGACTCCGGCGCTCCCGAAAGCCCGGTCGTGTGGTGCGCGGAGGACGGCGAGACGCCTGTCCTGGACGCCGGGTTCGACGTGCCGCAGCTGAAGCCCGTCACCGATCCTGCGGCGCTTGCGCGCATCCCGGCGGCGGCGCGTGCGCACGTTCGCTGCTGCGACGTCCGCGCCGCCGGCTTCCCGCATGTAGTCCGCCCCGATTCCTACGGCCGCTACCGCGAAGCAGTGACGCCAGTCACGGACCTCTTCCAGGACGGCGAACGCCTAATGCCTGCGCGCCACCCCAACAACGGCTGGCTGCGCGTCGAAGACTTCGGCACGCCCCGCACCACGTGCATCAAGACGACGCTCGAGGACTTCCGTCCCTGGGCCGCCGAGCCGGACCTGATGGCCACGGGCTACTGGAAGTGGTTCTGGGCCGACCTCACGACATACGTCACGAACGTGGACGTCGCCGCCAAGACTCTTTGCGTGGTGGTGGATGCCAATAAGTTCTCGGGGGAAAACATCAAGCGGAATCAGACGTTCTTCCTGCTGAACGCCCTGTGCGCCATTGACGCTCCGGGAGAGTGGTTCCTCGATTCGCGTTCCGGCGTCCTGTACGTGTGGCCGCTCAAGGAGGGCGGGCGCCTCACGCTGACCTCGTTCACGCCGCCGATCCTCAAGGCCGATGGTCTCCACGACGTGCGCGTGGAGGGTTTGGTGTTTCAGGACGGGCGCGGAACGGGCATCGTGTTCCAGGACTGCCATGACGTCGTCTTCGCGGGCAATGTCGTGCGCAGGTTCGGCGGCAACGGCATGAACGCGCATAGGATGAGCGGCGTCACGATATCGGACAACGTGTTCCGCTCGTTCGGGCACGGCGCGCTGGAGGTCTCCGGCGGCGACAGGCGGACGCTCGCGCACTCCGGCAACGTGATCTCCAACAACGACTTCTCCGACATCGAGAACCGCCGACTCACGTACGCGCCGCACCTCCATCTTGCCGGCGTTGGCGCGGAGGTGAGCTACAACCATTTCCACGACGCCCCGTCGAGCGCGATGCGTCTGGAGGGGAACGACTTCCTCATCGTCTCGAACCTGGTGGAGGACGTGCTTCTGGAGTCTGACGACCAGGGCGCGGTGGACATCTACTTCAATTCCTCGTATTTCGGAAACCGCTACTGCTACAACACGTGGAAGAACATCGGGCGGCAGTCCAGGGACAATTTCTGCGGCCAGGCGGCGATCCGCTTCGACGGCAACATCTCAGGGCAGAGCGTAGTCGGCAACCGCTTCCTGAACTGCGGAATGGTGGGCTTCGGCGCGGTACAGTCCTGCGGAGGGCGCCTGCACGTGATAGACAACAACCTCTTTGTGAACTGCAACCTTGGGATGTCCATTTCGCACTACCCGACGAACTTCTGGTTCAACAAGATCCGCCCCACGCTCATCAAGCCGTGCCTCAAGGACGTGTGCATAACAAATGCGCCGTACGCGACGCGCTATCCGGGGATAGCGGACCTTCTCTGGACGAACCAGGTAAGCCATCTCGTCCGCAACGTGACCGTTGGCACGTCGCTTCTCGTAGAGCCTCCGGAGCCGACGGTGGCCTACGGCAACTACAGCTTCGCGGAGATGCCGGACTTGGACAAGCTCGCGCGCGAGACGACGTGGCGTCCGATTCCCGAGGAGTGCGACACCGGCCCGCGTCCGACTCCGCTCTTCCTCCGCGCGATGTCAAACGACCGTGACGGCCGGGGGCGAATAGGGCTATGATGGGATTCGCGAGGAGCCCGCGACAAGGGCTGGGGGGCGAATAGGCGATTCTAGGACGATTAGGACAATTAGGACAATACGACTAGGACAATAGGAAACCAGAAACTAGAAACCAGAAACCAGAAACTAACCACTAGCCCCCCAAAAGCGCATTGCTGGGGGTTGCGCGAATGCCTTGATTGTGGTATGATTCTCGCATGGCATAACGGTAGTTTGGCGTGCCGTCCGTTGGTGCGCGCCGGAAAAAGGAGACGACAAAAGTGGATAAGAAGCAAAGTTGTGCATGGTCGGCGGCTGTAGCCGCGGCTGTTCTTTTCATGTTCTGCAATGCGTCCGGGGACGTGGTAAATGGCGTCTGGACTGGTGCGCAAGACTCGTTTTGGACGAACGCTAACAACTGGGCCGGGGGAGTTGTACCAGGCAGGTACAGGGCGGCCGACAGTGCGGGCAACGTCGTGACGAACGGCGACGGGTTGTGCTCGGCGACGTTCGGGGCGGGCGCATCGGCCTCGTTCTCTACGATAAATCTCGACGGACTTGCGTCCATCGCCACGGTCGTTGTTGAAAACGCCTCGATGACGATCACGTTCGGCACTGACACTTCGCAAAAGCTTCCAATTGAGAACAATGGTCTCTTCAAGGTCGCTCCGGGCGCGAAGACTCCCGTGATAGCGGCGTCCATGCCGTACGCCGTCTGGGTACCTTACTCGTACTGGTCCGTACCATCCGGCAAGCCCAAGCCCGGAATCGAAGTGCAGAACTATTCGGACGGAACGCTCGTTCTGGGGACGATGTGCCAGCAGGAACGCGTGCCCGAGCTGACGAGTAATTCCGAGCTCGATTTGATACTGCGTGGCACGGGCAGCTTCAGGATTGATGGCACAACCACCGGCAGCGGCTCTGGTGGACTGCACATCTACCATCGCATAAAGAACCCGGCGAAACTGGTTATCGCGACGAACTTGTCGGTGCGAGATTTGAACACCAATGCCGATACGACGCTGGGCGAAGCGCTTGTGGAGATAGAAAGGGATGTCGTTCTGCAGTCGGCCAACACGTGGTACGGTCTTTTCACCATAAATAGAAAAACGCGGATATACGGTGGAGGAACGATACGCACGACCGTTGCAAAAGGCACTGTTTCGGGAGTGACGTCCATCACCGATGCGTTATTGACGATACAGGGGGAGTTGATAGTGGAAACGCCGTTTGAGGCGAAGAACAACTCCTCATTTCCCAGTGTTGTCGCCGGGATGAACTTGACCGGAAACAGCAATGGAATAATTGAATTCAAGGATTCAGTGTCTGCGGATGGCCCTATATGGATCGGGAGTTGTGCGCTCCGCACGCCGAATATCGGGGCGGATGGCGACGAGGCCTCGTTCGGGCGCGGCACGCCGATTGTGATGAACTCCAACGGCAAACTGCTCTATTCCGGTCCTGGCGAGACGACCACGCGCACGGTAGTGATAACGAATACGTCGGCAAGACAGTTGGTCACGTCGCCAAACGCTGTCTACGAGCATGCGGGCAGCGGCGTGTGGATCGTGAACTCGGCGCCGACGATCAATGCCGGATCCAGTCTGTCGTCCGCCACGCTTACGCTCGCGAACTCCACCGTGTATGGTGCGGTGTTTTCGGCTGTCCTTACAAACGGGCCAGACGGAATCCTCAACATTGAGAAGAGCGGCACAGGCACGTGGCGGCTGACTGCCGCCAACACGTACACGGGCACCACAACTCTGAATGCAGGTACGCTTGAAATCGCTCCCGGCGCCTCTGTGTCGGCCTCTTCTTCGATCAATATGAAGGGCGGTACGCTCAAGTTCGACGACGGCGACGAGGCTGTCTCCTATTCCCTGCCTTCGGTGTCCTTGGCTTCCGGCGCATCGACTATCTACGCTGGCGCGAATACGACGATTTCCATCGCCGGCATATCGCGCACCGGGTCTTCAACTCTCAATATCATCGCCGAGAACCGTCCAGTCAAGATAACCATAGCCGGCATGGCTGACGGTGCAGTTCCTTCGTATATAAAGGTGAACGGCGCTGCGACCACGTATTCGGCCGAGGATGGTCTCGCCATTCCCGAGTTGCCCGGTTCGGTCCGCTGGGAATACGCAGTCGACGGCGAATGGTCGGACGGCACGAAATGGGTCGGCGGCGAACCGCCGACGGCGAACGAGGGTGCTGTCTTCAATGCATACGGACAGTCGTATGCGGTGAGCGTGACATCGCCCGTGACAATGGGGGCCGACACTTCGCTTTCGATCCACAACAACCGTGGCGGCGATGTCGCGACGCTCGCCGTGTCAAATGCGATCGTGTCAACGGCGACGAACGGGATTGCCGTGAGGCAGGGCGGCAAGATCCTCTTTGGCGAGGGCGGTTCCTTTAAATATGACAACTCGTCATTCACCGCGGTTGGGTATGTCAAAACGTTCATGAATGTCTCCGATGGTGGCGAGCTCGTGATAGACGGCGGAAACGTCGTGTTCACGAACATAAATGGATACGTGGACGTGAACGGAATTCCCGGCACTACGAGCACGGTGCGCCTCGTCTCCGGCGAATTGACGCTTTCCGACCATGACCATGCCTCCACGGGCGACACTTATACTGGTGGAGGAGCGCTTCGAATTCAATCTGGCGGCAGATTTGAGCAGACCGGCGGCACGAACAGCATTGCCTCCTTCATGAATGGTGGTTGCGCGTTCGGTTCCGACGATGGTTGCGAAATGGACATCTCCGGCAATTCCCGCTGGCATATTTCCAACGGAATATACCGCGACACTGGGAAAGATATAGCCACGTACTTGACATTCTCCGGAACCACACGTTTCCGCGACAACGCAATATTGGATGCGTATCCAGGCACCCCACTGAGGATTTATGTCGCTCCCCAGAAGAGCGGAAACACGGCGGTTCTCGAATTTCTCGACCATGCGAAGCTGGATTCCGCTCGCAGGGACGTGAATTTCTATGCGCCGAATATCACCGTTGGCGGAAAGCCCGTCAAGGGTTACTCGTATCTTCGTTTCCTTGGCGACGCATGGCATCACGAGTCCAGCAAACAGGGTGCGGACTCTCAACATTGGCGCACTGCGGGTATTTGCATGTCGGTCGGCGACCTGTTCGGATACGGGGAACTTGAAGTGGCGGACGGGGTCGTCGCCTCCGGACTATATGGATTCCGTGTCGGATGTCGCTGGCAGCATACCTACTATGTAAGTGCAGCTCCGGCCTGCGTGACCGGCGTTGTGCGTGTGACGGGCGGCGTGCTGCGCACAAGCAGCAACATCAACGTGGCTCCGGGCTGGTGGGCGACGGGCAGTAGCTTCGAAGGCGACCAGATCGGCACGAGCGCGGGATATTCCGCCGATGAAGGGTTTTACTACGGGCGCATGGAGGTGGACGTCGGCGCATATACTAACACGCGCTCGGCGTTGACGATCGGCTACGGGCGCGGCATCGGCGAATGGTTCCAGCGTGGCGGACGGTCTGTAATCTGCTCCGACAAGACGGGCTCAACCAATGGCAAGCCCAGTAATCAAACGACGGACTTCCACCATTACAATACGAACCACGTCTTTTCCATCGGTCTTGCGGGCGGCACGGGCAGCTTCACGCAGACCGGCGGCGAGGTGATAGACAATCTGCGCACCTACGTGGGCGGCACGCCGTTTGCGGAGCTCACGCCGTACTGCGAAATGCATGAACAGTACGGGAATAGCGGCGACCAGTACAGCGCCAGCATAAACGACTACATATCGCGCGGCTATGGCGACCGCCACGGCGCGACGGGCTACCTGGGCATCCTGGGCGGCACGTTCACGGCGGATCATGCGATCTACGTCGGCAAGGACGGCACGGGCGTTCTCGAGATCGGCCCGACAGGTTCGCTCTCTGCGGCATCAATCGTGCTCGCGAACAACGAGTACACGGCCGTGGGAACGAGCGCTGCCACGCTGAAGTTCACGTTCGACGAGACGGGAATCGGAACAGCCGAAGTCACGAACTTCGTCGTGGCTTCCGGATCTTCGCTCGTCGTGGACATGCGCGACTACGACATCGCCAACTCCGCGCGTAGCCGGTTCAGACTCCTCAAGGCGGCGAACGTGGAGGGCACGTTCGACAAGAGCAACGTCACGCTGCTTCTGCCCGACGAGAATCTGGCTTCGAGGGTCAATCTGGACTGCACAGCCGGCGGCATCGAGGTCAAGTTGCTGCGCGGCTCAGTGATCATTCTCAGATAGCCGCGCTTCGTTCCCTTGCGGGAGCAGGCGTTCTGTGGTAAAATGACTGCGTTTTCCACAAGAAGGAGAGTGTGATGAAAGCCACGATAGAGACGTCCATGGGGTCTATAACTCTGGAGCTCGACGCCGCCAAGGCGCCGGTCACGGTGAAGAACTTCTGCGAATACGCGAAGGCTGGCCACTACGACGGCACGATCTTCCACCGCGTAATAGACGGCTTCATGATCCAGGGCGGTGGTTTCACTCCGTCCATGGACCAGAAGCCAACCCGCGACCCGATAAAGAACGAAGCCACGAACGGACTTTCCAACGCGCGCGGCACCATCGCCATGGCCCGCACGCAGATAGTCGACTCCGCCACGAGCCAGTTCTTCATCAACCTCATCGACAACTCCTTCCTTGACCACCGCAGCGCCGATCCGCGAGGCTACGGCTACGCCGTGTTCGGCAAGGTCTCGGCCGGGATGGACGTCGTAGACAAGATTGCAAAGGTGAAGACCCGCACGGTTGGCTTCCACGAGAACGTGCCCGAAGAGGCCGTCACGATCCGCAAGGTGGTTGTCGCCGAAGAGGCGAAGTAGGGCTCAGTCGCGGACAGACGCTTTTTCGACTATGTCTGCCACCCTCGCCGCCGCGTCGGGCACGGCCATCGAGCGCATTCCGGCGGCGAGCGCTTCAAGCGCCGATGGATTGTCCATCTTGTGCAGTATCCAGTTCGCCACGGCACGCGGCGTGAGCGAGTCCTGCTGCCCTTCGAATGCGGCCCCGGCCTTGACGAAGGCCTCGGCGTTGAAATGCTGGTGGTTTCTCAGGGCGGACGGGAGAGGTATGAAGAAGGCTGGCTTTGCCACGAGCGCCAGTTCAAAGCACGTGGAGGCTCCGGCGCGCGCGATGACGACGTCGGCCGTGGCGAACGCCCTGCCCATTTCCCTTTCGAAGGCGTTTACGCGTGCGCTGATGCCCTTTGCCGCGTAGAAAGAGGCGATTGCCTCCTCGTCCGCCGCGCCCGTCTGGTGGATGACGTGGAGCCTGCGTGAAGAGCCGCGTCTTGCGAGGTCCGCTTCCACCAGCGCGAGCGCCGCCGACACGATTTCGTTGACGCGGTGCGCGCCCTGTGAGCCTCCCGTCACGAAGACGGTGAAGTCGTCCTTGGGGAAATCGTCGAAGCGCGTCTGTCCCGCAATCTCGCTGCGCACCGGGAGGCCGGTCTTCAGCACATGGCGCCCCTGGAGGAATTCCTCTGTGGAGTCGAAGCTTGTCGCGATCGTCTTGGCGAATCGGCTCAGGAACTCCACGGCGCGTCCCGGGATGGTGTTGGCTTCGTGGAGAATCACGGGGACGTGGCATGCGGCGGCGGCCAGGACTGGGGGCAGCGACGAATAGGAGCCCATCGCGAGCAGGGCGTCGGGCCGCTCGCGCCGCATCTCGCGGCGGCATCTGATGATCGAGAAGAGGTTGGCGATCGCATTCTTGGCGGAGAGCTGCCGTGCGCCGGTCGAGAAGTTGGGCCCGTCCCAGGACTTCATCACGGAGTTTTCTATTGAACGTCCGCTGGACCAGACAACGACGTAGTGTCCGCGCGACGCCAGCTCGTTCGCCACGGCGATGCCGGGGAAGGAGTGTCCCCCCGTTCCGCCGCAGGCAACTATGATCTTCTTGGCCAAGGATTGAAAGGTTAAAGAGTTAAAGAGGCCGAGCACCGTCGGCTACAGCGACAGCACGTACTCGTTCAGGTCTTCGAGCTCCTCTTTGGAGAGCCCCTGGGTCACTCCGTGCTCGTCGTCCTTGTTGAAAGTCGTCAGCACCTCCATCATGGTGAGCGCGCGGCCGTCGTAGAGGTATGGGGCTGTGCGCCACACTTCGCACAGGGTGGGGGTGTCGAACTTGCGTCCTTTTTCCGTGGCGACGCCGAGCTTCACGTCGTAGAGCTTGCAGTCCGTGTACAGCGACTGCCCGTCGGGAGTCTTCGTCTGGTCGCCGTGGCACAGGGTGCAGTTCGCCTTCTCGAAGACCTTCTTGCCGCGCTGGGCCTTTTCGGAGAGCTTGCCGTTGACCAGATAGGGGCTGGGAACCGGCGTGATGGACTCGGTGTAGGCGTCGAGGCAGAGGCCGTCCTCCTCCGGACGCTGGACGAACTGGATGTGTATGAGGCCCGCGCGGTTGCACGTCTGCATGTCCTTGCGGATGCCCGTGGCCATCGTCGGCGGCGTGAACTGCCCGTAGAGCTGGCTCTTAGTCTGCTTGGGATTGCCCATGCCGTCGTTGAGAAGGTCCCAGTTGAGTCCGTCCACGCGGCCGTCGGGGTGGCAAGAAGCGCAGCTCTGCCACTGCTGGAAGCACATGGAGCCGTCGTTGTACAGCATCTCGCCGCGGCGGACGCGGTCTTTGGTGATGTCGTCTGTGCAGCCCACGACTATCGACTTCACGGCGGAGGACGCGTCGGAGATGTCGGCAACGGCCAGCTTGTCGGCGAAGTAGAGGGCGACGACTGCCTTGTCGCCGACTATTGCCACGCCGCGGGGACCGTCGCCGCCCAGGTTCACGCGGCGACGGATCGACATGAGAAACGCGAGATCGTTCGACACGTCCGACGCATGCTTTACTATCCCGGAGACGCTTTCGCCGCGCGCCGCCTTCTCCAGGCGCTCGTGCAGCACCTGCCTGTCGATTATCGACACTTCGCACGTGCCGGCATGAGCCACGGTGAGCGTCTTGCCGTCTGCCGAAACGCACACGCCCCATGGATTGGCGGCGCCGCGGTCGACGTCGTCGAGCAGCACCGTGTTCACGTACTCGCCGGTCTCTCCGCAGAACACGGACAGCGCGGCGGTGTTCATCCAGCCGCGCTCCAGCTGGGTGGTGGGCAGCTGGTAGCGTCCCATCGTGTGCGTCACGTACACGCTCTTCCCGTCGGGAGAGGCGCAGATGCCGCGCACTCCCGTGGAACCGTTCGGAAGGCGCACGTTTCTGGCGGCGAAGGACGTCGTGTCGATCACCGTTACGTCGGCGGACACCACGTCGTCCGTGGATCTGCAGTTGGGGAGCAGATTGGCTACGAAGAGAAGCTTCCCGCCCATGCCGAGCGCCGCCGCGAACGGCTCGCGCGGCACTGCGATCGTCTTGACCACCTCCATCTTCGAGATGTCCACGACCGAGACGTTGTTCGCGAACCTGTTCATCACGAAGACGAACTTGCCGTCAGCAGAGACGACCGGGCCTCTCGGCGAGTGCCCCACGGCCGCCGACTTTTCGAAGTTGCCTTCCGCATCGTATTTCTGCAGCTCGCCGCACTGGACGCCGGCCGTGACGTACACAGAGCCGTCGGGCCCCACCGCAGCGCCTGTCGGGTTCAACGGCACCTTGCTCTCTGCCTGCGTCGATTCCACCTTCCACTCGCGCACCGTGCCGTCGGCCAGCTGGACGCGCATCATCTTGGCCCCCGTTCCAGATGTCACGTACACGCTCTTGCCGTCAGGCGCCGGAACGACGAATTCCGGAGAAGTGTACCGCGACGTCGGCGCCGGTGCCTCGGGGCACTTTGCCTTGCTCCAAAGCCAACCGCTCGACAGCATGGACAGCAACGCCAGGCCAGCGAATCCAAATATAGACTTGCTACTCATTTTCCCAGTTCTCCTAAAAGCGAATTGGGGTTATGATACCATAAATTCGGCGATCTGTGGAGCGCAATTTCAGGCTTGTTGAGAAATCGGGATTCTACCTCCTGTCTCATATCCTCATGAAGCAGTAGTGCACACGTGAAGTCTCGTAGTCTATGGAATACGAGATTGTCACGCCTTCAAGCGTGCCAAACTCCTTAAGGGCAAGATTTTTCAGAAATTCATCCATGGCATTCTCCAGATGCAAGAAGTATGCCAAGATGCTAAACACCCGTAAAAAGCCTACATTTGCGCTTTCCCGTTTTTGCTTTTACGGAGGCTCTGTCAAAAAGTGACACGTGGGC
>Ga0310696_10008163_pt1 | contig 12235 bp, 17 predicted proteins | sample AusTroGonzalo_MG_4_FD_203885 | JGI IMG/M metagenome (GOLD analysis project Ga0310696, IMG submission 203885) | Bovine rumen microbial communities from tropical cattle in Woodstock, Queensland, Australia - Gonzalo_02 (v2) (version 2) | ecosystem: Host-associated > Mammals > Digestive system >... | reverse complement strand
AGCCTCCGGCAACCCGGTGGCCAGGCTCGTCAAAATGCTGAGGACAGATGCCGCACCACTCACAGAAAGTGCACGGAGCCACTGTACCTCCTCCAGCGCTGCCCCCACCGCAATAAAGCCGACGAATGTCTGCGCAAACGTCCGGACCGCCCGGATCAGCGCTGCGATGATGAATTTCTTCCAATCCTTCTTCATTCATGTGTCCCTCCGTTATTTTGATTTGGTGCCTCATCCGGCAGGGTTAAAAATTTCATGTGCTTCTGGTGCATGATCCCGTTCGGGCCCAGCGCCTCGTACTGGGTGTAGATGTTCAGCACGTTCTGCTTCTCGTCGTAGTTCGCCCAGCCGCGGTGACCGTAAAATTCGTAGGCCTGCAGGAGCCGGTCCCGGAGTAAAGCCTGCAGGCCCAGTTTAATGGCCTTGATCTGTTTGATCTGAGAAATGACGAACCCCATGCATGTGGCCACGAGTCCCGGGATCCCCAGCACGCACAGCCACTGATAGATACTCATTTGGCAGCACTCCCTTCTATGATTTCAGCCGTCGGGTACTGCTCGCAGATCCGTTTCGCCTCGTCCAGGCTCAGGCCCTTGATCAGCACGGAATAGGTGATCACCGGCACCGGCTGATCGTCCTGATCCGCCAGTGCTTTCTCGATGGCCGCCCAGGTCGCCGGCCCGCAGATGCCGTCCACCACCAGCGGCGGATGATCCAGCTGGAACTGTTCCACCGCGGCCTTCGTGGCCCGGCCGTAGTCGCCGTCGATGCCCAGCGGGCCGATACCATAGCCCAGCTGCACCAGGTCGGTCTGCAGCTCCACAACCTCCGGCCCCTTGTCGCCGCGTCTGAGGGTTGAGTGCTTGCTCGGTGTCGGCGTCGGTGTGGGCGTCGGTGTCGGAATATCCCCGCCGATACAGGCCGGGACGGCCCAGTGCGTCCACTTCTTGTTCCTGGAGGTGAAATGCTGCACACCGGATGAGCACTCAACGGTCTCGTTGTTCAGCCCGAAGCCGGTATGCGTCCATTTGCCGCCCTTGTACACAAACAGGCAGCACAGCGTGTCCGCCGGCATGGTGGCGATCTCGCCTTTCGCCTTCCAGTTCGCGCTGTGGTTCCACTGTGTCGAGCAGGTGTCGCCGTACAGGTCGAAGCCGACCTGCTTCAGGCACCAGTCCGTGAAGCCCCGGCAGTCGAAGCACCGCGTCCGCTCCCCGCCCGGGAACCATTTGCACCCGGAGCAGTCGCCGCTGTCGAAGGCCTTGCACTTGGTCTTGATCGTCTCATGGGACGGGCACATCTTGTAGCGTTTCCGCCGCTCTGAAGGCGTACATTCAGCGCCCCAGGCGGAGTATACATACGACCAGTCCACACAGGCCAGCGCGGCCTGCCAGACGATCTCCTGCACGCTCTTACCTTCTGCCTTTAGGTTTGCGACCAGATTGTCCACGTAGTTCGCTGTGTTCATACTCCCGCATACCCCCTTTCCATTTCCGCGGGTTTACCCCCATCACAATGATCCAGTCCACGATCAGCAGCACCGCAGCGCTCCCGATCAGGGCCCACACCCACCAGGACATGATCAGCCACCTGCCTGCAGCCGGCAGATCTCCGCCAGCAGCGCGGCCTTCCTGGCCCGGCTGATCGGATCGTTGCCCTTGATCTTCTTCAGCTTCTTGTTCAGCCTCTCGATCTCATCGTTCATGGTTTCACCTCCATAAAAATCGCACGCGTGCGACGGCCCCGGCGGACCATTTCACACGCGTGCAAAGTTGTGCGAGTTAGTGACTTATTTTAGCAATTTAACGATTTACGTTAACGTAAACGATATGCTGACAAATTTCCCTTTCAACGTTGTATTTTCAGACATTACTTCAATGTAATAGCCATTTGAATTAGCAGATACAACAGTTGGTGTTCCTTCAGTTTGTGCGGTGATATTTGACCGTGTTCTTCCTTTTGTGTTGATAAAGATTCTTGCACGGGCGAGACCGCCATACGTTGACGCATCCCAACAAGTGTTGAAAGTATAATTTCCGGCAGGCATTACAGATATTTTATTCGCTATATTGCTATTTAACAAATAACCCTGCTTTGCGCTCAGCGCCTTTGTCCCGTCGTTGGTGGTGAGGTTGTCCACCAGGTCGGAAGACTTCGTCAGCACGTCCCGCTCCAGTTTGTTCTTCAGGTTATTGCCGTAAATGATGATCGCATACACCGCGATGTCGGAGTCTGTGAAATACTCCAGGCCGTGGTCGTTCGCGTTGTACATTCCGCTCAGGTCGTATTCGTCCAGGTCGTACTCGACCGGCGTCGCCCGCTCCAGGTAGATGTAGTTCGTGTCATACTCATAGGCCAGCCCGGAAGCCTCCGCCGTCGCCAGGTTCTCCGCGCTGTAGGCCAGGCGCTGCACGTAGCTGGTGGCGATCCCGGTGTTGAAGTCGATCTCATCCCGCACGTCCGCCACCCGCAGCAGGCCGTAGGGGAAATGGTCCTCCATGAGGCCCGACAGGTCGATCACGTCCTCCGTATACGCCTCAAACGCGCTCGGCGCGTCCTCCGCCTCCACCCAGTCGCTCCAGGTCATGAACAGCTCGGTGTCCGTGTCGTTGCCGCCCTCCACCCAGATATAGCCGCTGGCGCTGATCGTGAAAAGCCCGTCCACCGGCGTGATCGTGGTCTTCGTGCCGTCAATCGTCGAGGAGAACTTCACCGCCGTATACGTGCCGGCGATCCGGAACATGGCGGTCTCCGCGTACTTCAGGCCGATGGCATAGCCCACGTCGTGGTTGTACAGGTTCCAGCCCGTGGAGACAAAGCTCTGGGGATCGCTCTGGATGATCGTCCCGCGGTTCTCCATCGTGTAGGAGATCACGATCACGTCGCCGCTGATCGGGTCGCCGGTGACCGTTACGCCGTACAGCGCCGGATCCGCGTCCCAGCCGGTGGTATAGGTCAGCGTATAGGTGCCGCTGGCCTGCACATAGGCCACAAACGTGTCGCGGTCAATCGTCGCGGTGATCGGCGTCTCGCCCTCTTCCCGCGGGGCCGCGTTCACGGTCATGCTCAGCGCTTCCGGCACATAGCCCACGTGCGTCCGGTTGCCCCGGATCTGGCTCATCCAGGCGCTTCCCGTATTGATGGACGCCGTCCCGCCGGAGGTCCGCCGCACAAAGGAGCCCACACTGTTCTGGCTGGCGTTGCTGGTCAGGTTGTCCGCCGTCAGCGCGTGATCCACGTCCACGTTGCCGTCATCGTCCGGCAGCTGGCCGTTCACGGTCTTCACCCGCATGGCAACCGCCTGGGAGATCGGCGTCTCGTCTTCGGAACTGATCGGGATGCTGTCGCCGGTCTTCGCCTGCAGGGTCGCGATGGCGTTAGAGTTGCTGGTGCCGACCGCTTCCACCGCGCCGATCTTCTGCGCCACGCTGACCTGGCTCCCGGCTGCCATCATGATGTCCTCAGCCGTCTCGCTGCCCACGTCGCTGATCGCCTGGGAGATCGTCTTCGCGCCGGAGGCCGTGCTCATCTTGATGTCCGCAGCGGTCTTGCCGTCCACGGCCTCGATGGCGGCCTTCAGCGTGGTCTGATCCGTTCCGCTCATGGGAATATCGGTGCCGTCCACCAGGATCGCGCCCTGGGCGTCCGCGCCCTGGCCGTTCACGGTGATCGCTGCGGAAAGCTCGCTCTTGTCCGCCTTCAGCGCCAGCGCGTCGCCCACGGCCTTCGCGTCCGCCGCTTCGTTCGAGTTGCTCAGAGTCGCGTCAATCGGGACCGTGATCACATCGGAATCCTGGACCACAACTTCCACTTCTTCGTTCAGATCGTTTTCAGGTGCCATGCTCATGTCCTCCTATTATTAAATCTCGCCCAGGATGCCGGAAATCGTCAGTGTGCTCTGGATCTGTGTCCGCACCACGTCGCCCTCAATCATGTGGGCAATCCCCTCCACCAGCGCGTTCTCGCACCTGCCGGTCGGGATCGTCTCGCTGTCCCACACCGGTGAAACGTTGAACCGCAGCTCCGTTGAATAGGTGCCCGCCGGCCATGTGTCCGTGTCATCGTTGTGGAATTCCACCAGCACCTTGCCGTCGCCCAGGTCATACTGGTCGTCCAGCCGGTAATACCGCTGCATCACGATCTCGCCCTGGCCGTTCATCACCGTGAACTGCATCCGGTCGTCCTCGGTCCATGCGGCTCCGCTTTCCCGCGTCGCGCCGACCTTGAAGCTCCCGGTGTCTCCCTGGTGCATCGTGATCGCCATCGTGTCATAGTCAACCTGAAACATTCTCGTCCACCTCCGGGTTCTTTTCTGTATCAAGTTCAGCGTAAGCCGCTTTCATGGCTTCCATCACATCCATCAGGATCCTGATGTTCCCCTCTGTCGGCTGAACCACAAGGTTCTGCAGTTCGTCGTATGCCTTGCTCATCTTTTCGAGCAGCTCATCCCGTTCCATGTTTTCCTCCTTATGCCACTACCTGGAAGTAGAATGTGAATGTTTTCCCGCCGAACCGGGCCGTCATGCTCATATATTTGCCTGCGGTGATCCCGCCCTTGCTCAGCTGGCCGAAACTGTACCCGCCGCTGGGCGGGGTGTTGCCGTAGGTCGTAATGCTCGACAGGTTCGTCGGGTTCGGGATGGTTACGTCGATCCGCGCCACCCTGTTCGACTCGTCAGAGTTGACCTGGTTGACGTATACGTACCTTGTCCCGTTGGACCAGCTGTCCCCGCGCGTCATGATCAGCTGGATTGCTTTTGACTGTCCTGTTGCAGCACTTACCGTCACAGTGTTGCTGTTGCCGGTGATGCTTGCGCTCGGCGCCGTCGCCCAGCTGGGGTCATACATGTGCGCGTCGACATCGATCCGCGCCACCCGGTGATCCTCTGAGGAGTCTCCGTATGTGGCGTATATGTACCTTGTTCCGCCGGACCAGTCCCCGCGATTCAGGAAAATGGTTATTGATTTGGAAACAGGAGGATTCCGCCCGGTTGTGGTCACCGTGGCCGTGTTCGAGTTTCCTGTAATAGAGGAACTCGGCGTCCTTGTCCACACCGGGTCCGCCAGATTGACGTTCCTGGTCACCGGATCCGCCACCACCACGATCTGGGCGCCGGAGTCTGTCCAGCTGTATCCGTCGTTCGAGGAGTACAGGATCGGCCCACGGAAAATGGACCCTTCCAGTGTCATGTCGCCCTGCTTCACCCGGATCTCTTTTGTCTGCTCCTGAGGCACCGCCGTCACCCTGATGCGCCCGGCAGACGCGGACGCTCTCCAGCTGGTAACGGCCCGGCTAAAAGTTCCTATTTGCTGGATCGTGCCGGAGTTATACTGTTTTTTCAGCGTATAGACATTGTTCACCGGCCCGGTCAGGATCACGTCCTTCAGGGAAGTTTCGATTTTCTTGGAGTTCTTGGAAGAGGTGGTCGCCCTGCTCCGTCCGCCGGACTTCGCCTGCTTCGCCTGCCTTTTGATGATCGCCGTGGCCTCGTCCTTCACGTTCGCCAGCTGGATCTGGACGTTGGTCGGGTCGTTCTCCTTGTCGTTCCATTTCAGGCTCACAATCTGCTGGATGATCGTTTTCCCCTCATCCGGCAGCACGATCCGGCAGTTGGCGCCAAGCTGAAGCCTGTCCAGGTCTTCTCCGGTGATCCCGCTCAGGTCCCGGGCGTTCACGGTGATCGTCAGCACCGGCTCGCAGTATTTGTCCAGCTCCTCCTGGGCCCATTTCCGCAGGCTCGCTTCCGTGGTCATGCTCTCGTTGGTCTCCGTGTGATCAATGAGCCCGTAGACCGTCTGGTTTTTCTGCAGGTACTGCTCGCTCAGCCGCAGGTCTTCTTTCCCGATCGGGAAGATCCGCGTGTACATCCGGCTCCGGTCCTCGGAAATCTGCAGGCTCTGCATGTTCCGGCTCAGCCGCAGCTCGCAGACGACATCCTCCGGCGGCTCCGTGATCGAAAGCGCCCCGCTCTGCCCGCCGGCGTCAAAGGAATAGCTCCACCAGGGCCTGTGCATCGTGCTCGATACGGTTTCCAGGATGCTGTACACATCGTCACTGTTGAATTCATACGCGGCACTGACCAGGCTCGTGAGCCCGCCCAGGCGCCAGGCGAACTTCAGTTCCCCGCCGATGCCCACATCAGGGTATTGCTTGTTCAGCGCGTACTGGATCATCTGCTGGTTGGAGCACTCCGTGGCGCTCGCGTTCCCTGTCACCACCGCCGGCGTGATCTCGCCGAAAGCGATGAAATCCTTCAGGCTGCAGATCGCGTGCTCGCAGTTCACCGTGCGCGTCTTGTTCACGTAGTCCCGGCTGATGCTTTTCACCCGCCAGACGATGCCCGCGCCCGGGTCTTTAAGATCCTGCAGCAGGTCGCCGATGGAGATCTCCGGCGCGTCCGGCCCGACTGTGATCGCGGCCGTGCTTGAGCGCTCCGTCAGGTTCAGCTGGAACTTCTCCGCCTTGAACAGCCCGCCGACGCCCGGATCGTTGACCCCGTCATGCGCCGCGCCGCTGTCCACAATCACTCTGATCATAAATACCGACCCCTTACGCTCGCCGTCACCTTCACGGCGCGGTCCGCTCCGAATGTGATCCTGTTCGACCCGGGCGATACCACCAGGTCATCCGCGCCCGTCCTGAACGCCAGCAAGGAGCGCACGCCGTCCGTAATCTTCAGGTAGGTCTCCATGCCGTCGTTCGGATGGCTGATCCGGATCGTCCTGCCGGCCGCGATCTGTGTCCCGCTGATCCGGATCTCCTGCCCGGCGATATTCACCCAGACATTCCGGTTGTTCGTTCCGCTCATGTTCTGGATGTCCACGTCCACCACGGTTTTCGTGTTTCCGGGCACGTCCAGCCACAGCGTCCCGCCGGTGGTCACGCCGGAGGAAACGCTGGTCGCCACCGCGTCCTCCCAGTAGGGCACGCTCAGCGCCTGGAAGCCCAGCTCAAACTCGTCCGTCCAGTTGTACATCTCGCCGCCGCCCGGCGCCCGGTTCAGGAATACCACAAGCCGCCTGTCCGGCCGGTGGGCCACGGTCAGGATCCCGCCGCCACTTGCCCAGCCGTTGATCTTCTCCAGCAGCAGCGCCCGCTCCGCCATCTCGTCCTTGCGGATGTTCATCAGGAATTTCACCGCAACGTCCAGCGAGTCACGCTTTTTCCGCGTCACCCGCTTGCCGTCCGCGTTCACCGTTTCCACGGAGCTGACGGAAACCGCGCCGGTGCCTTCCTCAATGCCGGAGATCACGATCCGCTCGTCCAGCTCGTCCAGCTGCACACCTCCCAGCGCCACACGCCTGCGTAGAATCATATCCGCTCACCTCAATAAAGATTTGCCGCCAGTGCTTCGTCCACATAATCAGACACAACCCGCCCGACGACCTCGCCGTCCATCTGGACCGTCATGTGTTTCATAGATTCGCCCAGCCACCTCGGCAGGTTGGTGGCGGTTGTGTTCAGCTTTTCAGCCGCCGCTGTCATCTTGTCGTTCGACTTCACCTGGCTCTCCGTCGCCCCTGTGACGTCTCCCGTATGTTCCGCCATCTTCGTGTATGCGTCCGCCACATCCTGGAACAGCTGAGTCACCTGGAAGTCCGCCATATTCTCGCCGCCGGTCCGCCAGAACTCCATCAGCGAGGTCCATGTGTCGCTTCCGACCATGTTGTGGAGCTGCATCTTCTGGAGATCGGACCTGTTTTGCAGGCCTATCAGGTAATCGTAGGCGGTCCCGTTTGGCCTGTAGACATCTTCCATCGTCTTGGCCGCCGCATTCACAAATGCTTTGTCCCCGCCGGTCAGCTTTTCGCCTGCGGCGCTCCACCGTTCCTGCTGTTCCTTCCAGCGGGCCTCGTCTGCGTGCCTCGCAAATTCTGCCGGCAGTACAGCCGCTGCCACCGTCGCAAACGGCAGGAACGCGCCGCTTCCGAAGAACGAACTGACCGCGCCGATCAGTCCGCCGCCTCCGCCTGCTGCTCCGCCTGTTCCCAGGCCCGTCAGCGTGCTCACGCCTCCGCCGCCTCCGCCCAGGCCCTTCAGCCCGTTGATCAGCTTCAGCATGTCCGCTGCGCCGCCGACCAGTTTCAGCGCGCCCCAGCCTGCAAAGATCCCCTTCATGGCGGTCACGATGCCGTCCTTGTTGTCCATGATCCACTGCAGGCCCTGTTCGATGCTTTCGATAATGCCCTTGATATTGTTGATCACGTCTTCCGGGTCAATGTTGGACAGGTCTGAGAAGAGGCTCTCCACCGCCTTGCTCAGGCTTTCCATCATTTTCTGGCCGTCTTCGCTCTGCAGGTACTTGTTGAACTCCTGCAGCAGCCCCGTGATCGTGGTCATCACGCCCTCGATCGCCGGCGCCAGTTCGCTCAGGAAGGTCATCTTGACCGTCTCCAGCTCCGAGTTCAGCTTCTGGTACTGGTCGTCCATCTTCTGGAGCTTGTCGATATTCTCCTGGGGGACGACGCTCCAGCTGTCGTTCAGCTTGTCGTATTCCTCGCGCCCGGCCTGGAAGATCGGGATCAGTTCGTTCCAGCTGCGGCCCAACAGTTTCTGCGCGTATTCCTCCTGGGCGAATTCATCGTCCAGGGCCATGATCGCCTTGCCGGTCTTCCAGAAAAGGTCGTCCGCGTCCTTCGCTTTGGACGGGTCAATCCCCAGCATCTCATACACGCCCATCGTGTCGTCGCTGGCGGCGGAAGTGGCTTTCTTCAGCCGTTTCTTCGCGTTGATGATCGCGTCAACAGGCGTGTCGATCAGTGTCGCGGTCTTTTCCATCCGCTGCAGCTCTTCCGGCGTGATCCCGTAATAGGCCGCCCGCGTCTGCAGGTCATCCGCCCAGCTGCCGGCGCCCAGCACCTCCTTGGTGATCGCCTTGCCCAGCTCGATGGCCTTCTTGAGGGCCTTCTCCATGCCGTCGGTGATGCTCTTGATCCCGCTGGTTACGTTCTGGTAGCTGACGCCCTTCCCGATTTCCTTCAGGGAGGCGTTCATGTCCTCGACACCGCTCGCCGCGTCTTCCCCGGCACCGCCGATGTTGTTCAGCTCGTTCTCCGTGTCCAGCATGGCGCCCTTCGCCTGGAGCACCTGCCGCTGCATGTCCTGGAACGCCTTGCTGGCCTTGTCAACGCCCTTTTCGGTCATCTCCTGCAGCGCCTTCTCCGCGTTCTGCAGGATGCTCTTCTGCTCTTCCAGTTTGGTCTTCAGCAGCTCCGTCTTGGTCTGCATGTAGGCCTGGGCGTCACCGGTCGCCTTGAATTCCTTCTCGTTGAGCTTGAGGGCTTCGTCGACCGTCTTCAGGCTTTGCTTTACCTTGTTGATTTCCTGCTTGAACTGAGCGACACCGCTCACGCCCATCTTGACGTTCACGCCGCCTGATGCCATTTCCTCACCCTCTCACTGTTTCCGTCTGATGCCGTGCTGCACGTCATCATAATTCCGTCTGTATATGTACAGGTCCATGACCGCCCCGGGCCGCATCCGGTTGATTTCCGGAAACGTCAGCCCGGCGATCAGTCCCCAGCTGACAACCATCAGGTACGTCAGCCGTCCTTCACTTCTTTTTTTTTCATTTCCTCCAGGGTCACGTCAACGGGTCCCGTTTCTTCCTTCTCCGGGATCTCGCTCTTCATGCCCTCGTTCATCGCCTCAAAGCAGGCGTTGATGATCTCCGCCAGCTCTGCCGGCCGGATCGCCCGCATAACCCACTTGTCCGTGAGGTTCGGGTCTTCCCCGGCTTCTTCCAGGCCTGCGTTGCCCAGGATCCGGAGCATCTTCGCGGCGGCCTCCAGGTGCGCCGGCCCGCCGTACAGGCTCATGTCCTCCTCGTCGTCCGGGTTCCGTCCGGTGATGATCTTCATCGCCTTCCCGATCGGCGCGATCTCCTCCTGGATCGTCTTCATCTCGTAGGTTGTGTACAAAAGCGGGATCTCCCGCCCCTTCAGTGTGATCGTCATACCCCTTATACCCCTTTCAAAACGCAAAAAATCCGGAGGCGGAGGATCATCCCCCGCCCCCGTTTGTCATCAGGTGATGCTGGCCTTGCCGTTCAGCCAGCTCTTGGCGTCCGCAAGGGACGTGAAGGTCTTATGCTGGGCGAAGCAGAGCGCCCCGGTGCTGTCCAGGCTGACGCCAGCGCCGACGCCTTCCAGCGTGGGCACGCGCCACTCAATGCTCTGTTCTTTCGTCCGGGTCTCCTCAGAAGATACGCCGAACTTGACCTTGTAGAACCACCAGCCCTCATAGCTGGTCGTCACGGTGCTTGTGCCCTTCAGCCGCATCACGCGGATATAGCCGAAGCCCACGTCCGGCGCGGCCGCGTCCGTGATCGTGTACTCATTGGTGGCCACCAGTTCGCCCAGGAGCTTGTTCCGGATGCTGTCCGTCAGTCCGCTGGGCTCGAAGCTGATCGTGTAGCCCAGCACGCCGTTGTCGCTGTCCAGCTCCACGTCATCGCCGTAGAAGTGGCCGTCCGCGCGGTTCCAGGAAAGGGACGCGCTGACCGCTTCCGCCACGACGAAGCCGGTGCCGTAGGAGATGCTGGTGCCGGGCGTATAGGCCGACACAGCGGATGCTACAGGATAAACCATTCCGACATTCGCATTCATGTTGTATTCCTCCAATTACTTGTTCATGTCCTCGAAGGCTTTTTCGATCTTTGCCTTCATTGCTGCCATTGCTTTGGGCGATCCGCTGTTCGCGGCCTTCCGGATAAACGGCTGCTTCTTCATGAAGCTGGTGCCTGAGTTCACGGCGTTCACAATCAGCGGGATCGGCTTGGTCTTCCCGTTTAGGTCCGCGTATCCGCTCGCCCGGTAGCCCACGGAGGTGTTGACCTCCGTCCCGCCCTTGTCGAACTTCGCGATGCCGGCGCCCGCCTGCAGAATGATCTCCTTTTCCTCCGGAGACGGCAGCCGCTCGCCTTCCCTGGCATACTTAAAAGGAGCGGTCCTGATCGTCTCCGCTCCCTTCCGGATCTCGGCCGACATAATGCCGGCGCCCTCATACAGCGCCTGGGCGGCTATTCCCGGCGCTTCCTTGTCCATCTTTTCCAGCAGTTCGCTGATCTCCGCCATCCCGTCAACCTTCATCTGGTACGGCATCCGGTATCACCTCCGGCTCGTCCTCCGGCGTGTCCATGCACTGGAACACCCACTCGACATGGAACAGCCCGGTGCCCGTCTCATACTGCGTACTGTTCAGGCTCCAGCTGTCGCCGACGACCTCCGCCAGCGTTTCCTCCACCTCGTCGATCAGGTCGGTCCGGTCGCTGAGCTTCGGATAGAACAGATCGACAGAGCCTTCCCAGGCCCGGTCCGCTTTCGCTCCGTCCCCGTTCAGGCTGCCGGCTTCAAAGTCCAGCTGCACCACGCCGTAGGCGCCCTCCGGCCGGGTCTTCCAGCCGTACTCCGCGAAGGGGATGCTGGTCAGCTTCAGCGCCGCCACCAGGGCCTCATACTCGCTCGGCATCAGGATTCACCTCCTGCACTCGGCGCGGGTGTCGGTTCAGGCGTCGGCAGTGGGAGCGCGTTCCCGGCTTCCCGCTGCAGCGTCAGTTCGATCCCGTCTGTCTCGGTGATGTAGGTCCGCAATATCCTGTACCGCTGGGTGCCGATCTCGCAGATCCGCTCGCCCATGTACTCGAAGTCATGGGCCAGCACCACCTTCAGCTCCGGATTCAGTCCGATGCCCATCGCCTGGTAGGCTTCCTGCATCCCGATGGACTTGATCACACAGGGCACCGTGCGCTTCGTTTCCGTGGGCTCGGTTCCGACGCCTGCGGCTTCCGGGCTGACCGTGATCAGGTCTACCACGTTAGCCTTCATCATGGCTGTCGTCCTCCCCGCCGGCAGTGCCGGATCCGGCCTCATCAGCCTCGTCCTCATCGCCGTAGTCCGTATAAGCGCCCGCGTGCATCAGCTGCACCTTCTGCAGGTCATAGCTGTCCGCCAGCTGCTGGTAGTTCGGCGGGTTGCCGAACCGCATCGCCGCGTAGGTGATCACCGCCCGCATGGCCAGGGGATCCGTCAGCGTGCTCGTGTCCGTCACGGTGTCGCTGCTGGTCACAGTGAACGTCACCTCTCCCGGCAGCTGCACGCCGGCGATCGCCAGGTCGTTCGCTCCGGCCATCAGCAGGCTCGCGATTTCGGAATCGAAATACGTGGCCGTCACGCGGAGGGCCTTCTTCGCTTCTTTCAGCATGTGGTTCTCACCTCGTTGTTATCTCAGGTCTATTCC
>Ga0310696_10008162_pt1 | contig 12237 bp, 8 predicted proteins | sample AusTroGonzalo_MG_4_FD_203885 | JGI IMG/M metagenome (GOLD analysis project Ga0310696, IMG submission 203885) | Bovine rumen microbial communities from tropical cattle in Woodstock, Queensland, Australia - Gonzalo_02 (v2) (version 2) | ecosystem: Host-associated > Mammals > Digestive system >... | reverse complement strand
TGCTCTCAGTGACGGCCGCCGTCTGTGCCGCAGACGGTGATCCGGTTCGGGATGTCGGGAAGTTCCAGCTACAGAATACATTCATAGGATTCGGAGTAGGATCCAGACATCAGGGAGATACCCGGACCGCCAATCTGCTTCTCGGTCTGGATATAACCGGAACCACGCTGGCGGTTTCCGGAGGAGTTGCGCTTGGTGCAAGCATATTCGTCTACAACGGTATGCGGGCGATGGTGGGAGAGGTCACTAACGCCGACATCTGGATCAGTGCAGGTGTGCTGGGTGCCGGGGTGGTGACGCTGATAGTGTCGAAGATACTGGGCATCAGCATGCCCCTGAAGTACTAGGAGGGGAACATGCGCAGAAACACAATCATCTGTCTGATACTGGCTGTCGTTCTCGTCATGTTCTCGAGCTGTCTGGCAATGAATGAAGCCAAGGTACGCCTGGCCGAGTCCACCGCCGTCTTCGATACGGAGTATGACGGGGAAGTAATCAGGGACCTGAGGTACGGGGATGCACCGTGCAACGTCTATGACCTCTATCTTCCGGAGGATACTGCTGCTGCCGGAGCTTCACATCTGATCCTGTTCATCCACGGCGGAAGCTGGACAAGCGGTGACAAGGAGGATGGAGAGCCGTACTGCCGGAACTTCGCCGCCCACGGCTATGTGGCTGCATCCATCTGCTACACGCTCAAGGCCGAGGATGCGGATCCGACAATCCTTTCGATCAACGGAGAGGTCAAGGAGGCGGTAAGCGCAATCAAGGACAAGTGCGCCGAGCTCGGGATCGGTCTGACTGATATGGCCGTTTCCGGATTCTCGGCAGGAGCATGCCAGGCCATGATGTACGGCTTCACCGGGGCCACTACATCCGCTCTCCCGGTGAAGTTCATAATCCAGATGTCAGGTCCCACGACGTTCGATCCTTATCTGTGGAGCACTGACGAGGTCCACTGGCTCGTGAGAAAGGAGGCGGGACTGGACGGTACTCCTGAAGGTGCTGCAAAGTGGATAAGCCTGTTCAGCGGAGAGAACGTCACTGCGGAGATGGTCAAGAGCGGTGAGGCTGAATCCATCTGGAAGAACATCTCACCGTTCTACCACATCACGGCGCAGAGTATTCCGGTGCTGTCTGCATACGGATCTCTGGATGGTGTTGTCCCTCCCACAAGCAGGATAGTACTTGAGAATGCCCTTGAGGCCAGCGGCAAGGTTCGCGGGCAGGATTTCGATACAGTCATCCTGAAGCACTCCGGCCATGCGCTTGCATGCGATGTGGACGAGCTCAGGATCCTTCTGGCAAAAATCTACGATTACTGCGACAGGTACTTCAACTGAACCCGGTCAGTCCTGCCGGGTTATGTCATCGAGCAACCGGCAGGCCCGGGCGACATCTTCATCCGTGACTGCATCGGGGTTGCCGTAGCGCGCCCTGATGTAGATTTCGCGCAGCCTTGACTCGTCTTCGGAAAGGTCTGCTTCTTCCTTGAGCTCCTTTGATGACTCCAGGATGTCTTCCGATGTGCTTCCCATGGATAGGTCTGCGCCTTCCTTGCGTACAAAGGCGATGTACTGCCTGTAGACGGCCCTGATCTTCTCCACCTTGTCCAGCTGTGCCTGTTCCTCAGGAGTCCTGACCGCCTGAGGCTCATCGGTTTTCTTCCTGCGCTTCCTGATCATGATAACGGCCGTAACTGTGCCTGCCGCTACCACGGTGGCAACTATGCAGACGAGAACCCACGGGAATTCCTGTTCCTCTTCCTTTTCAGGCAACTCCACGGGTTTGTCTTCCTTCATGCTCTCGTCCTCCACCATCTGTCCTCCGGGAGCAGCGGAATATGTCGGGGCGGCGTTGACGCTTTCAAGCCGGATGCGCTCCGTCATCAGCTTGGGAGCCTTGGGACCGAGGGTGGGGGTGATGAGGGAGAATACGAACGACAGGATCAGATAGAGCAGGGCAAGTGCGGCGGCCGAGGCTGCAAACATCAGCACGAGCCTTCCTGCGTTCATGGCCCTCCACCTGGTGTCGGGGTTGCCCTTGCGCAGCTCTGACAGTGCAATCATGCCGCTTATGGCACATGCTATCGTGAATCCGATTATTCCGGGAAGATTGATCCTTGCCTTTGTGGTTTCTTCCACGACCAGATAGAGGATTATGTTCAGGGCGCTGAGGAATCCCGTGACGGAAACCATCAGTACGAACGTCCTTCTGAAGCGCCAGTATTCGGCCGTGAACCTGCCCACCGTCATATAGACCACATAGAAGATGCAGACCACTCCGAGCAGCACTGCCGCCACAGGATTGTTCCCGACCCAGTTCAGTGACGTAAGGAAAGTGACAAGAGGCGGTACGAGCGCCTGCACAAAGCGCAGGAGCCTGCTTTTGACACGCACAAGGAACACGCTTTCAATGGCGCATAGCGCAGTAAACAAGACAAAAATCAATGTGCTTGAGTTGAACCAGGGCATCGTACAGATTGCCGTGAAAATAAAACACAGGATGCTTGTAATGATCATTTCCTTCCTCCGTACAGGACACATACCTCATGGTCCGAAACACTCTGCAGCCTGCCGAGCGCCTTCATGTCCTCATCATCGAGATAAGGCGTGATGAGAATGTAGCTCCTGTTGTTTCTGTTGCCTGCTATGCATCTGTCTATCAGGGAATCGAAGCTGCTGTAGCATGCCGGGGCAGACAGCCCGATGTTCCTCAGTATTGCGGACAGATGGGTGCGTCCCAGTCCCTGCCGGATGTCCCTTAGGTCTCCGTTGGAAAGGAAGGCATAAGGGATCCTGATTTCCTCAAGCTTCTCGCACGCAGTCCTGGTGAGCTCCAGACATCTTTCAAGTTCCGTCATGGATGCATGGCTTCTTTCCAGATTCACGGCCACGGCCACATCCGTATCAAGCGTGAAGTCGTTCTGCTTGACCATCAGCTTCCCGGTCTTGGCACTCTGTATCCACGATATCTTCTTCATGGGCTCCAAACCCGTGTATTCCTTGTATCCCACCAGCAGGCTGGGATCCTCCATGATGAAACGTCTTACGGAGATGTCTCCGAGGAATCCTCCGAGGACCTCGACCTCCGGGTCGTCCTCGGCCAGGGCAGCGGTGCAGACCACAGTCCTGTTCTCCTCGACAGTAGTTACCGAAGACTTGAGGCCAAGGATGTCTCCGGCCTCCAGATAGCAGCGTCCCAGTCTGTAGATTCCCCTCTTTGACAGGGAGATGTGGAACCTGCCCCTGATGCAGCTGTGCGGCATGAGGAACAGGCTTCTGTCCACGTTCTGACCCGTGAACGACCTCGTGACGTGCTTTTCCAGCCACCTGCCGTCCTCGCAGATGGTTATGTCACCGTCGAACGAGAACGACAGTCCCAGGTAGAAGACCGGGAGGTTGCCGTTGTTGGTGACCTGGTAGCTCAGCGTGATCTTCTCGCCCGGCTCGGCCATGAGCATGTCGAAATCATAGCTTAAAGATACCTTCTTCAGGGGATCACGCAGACTGAGGATTTCGAATATGAGTGCCGCGACGGCCAGGCCGAAGAATATGAATCCCAGCATCAATGCTGCTCCAGGGGGACCTCTATTTCCTCAAGCATGTTCCTGACGAATCCCTGGCTGCCCAGGTGGCTTCTGCCTGAAAGCATGATCCTGTGCGGAAGCACGGCCATGGCCTCCTTCTTGACGTCCTCCGGAATGACGTAGTCCCTTCCGTTCATGGCTGCATTGATCTGACTGGCCTTGTAGAGCGCCAGTGATCCTCTTGCAGACACACCGTTGACCAGGAGGCTGCTCTGGCGTGTGTACTCCACGATCTCCATGATGTATGAGGCGATCTCGTCACTTACGGTGACCCCTCCGAATTCCTGACGCATCTTCATGATCTCGTCGGTGGTCACGACCTGCTTGAGGGCATCGACTATCTTCACCGTCTCGGGTCTTCTGAGGATTCCGATCTCCTGTTCCCGGGTCATGTAGCCCAGCGACAGCTTCATGAAGAATCTGTCCAGCTGTGCTTCCGGAAGAGGGAACGTCCCGTAGGATTCCACGGGGTTCTGCGTGGCCATGACCATGTAGGGTTCTTCCATCCTGTATGCCGTGCCGTCTACGGAAATCTGCTTTTCCTCCATGACCTCGAGCAGTGCGCTCTGGCTGCGGGGGACGGCTCTGTTTATCTCGTCTGCAAGAACGATGTTGGAGAAGAGGGGACCCCTGCGGAACTCGAACTCTCCCTTCTTCTGGTTGTAGAAGTTGATTCCGGTGAGGTCGGAGGGCATGAGGTCGGGGGTGAACTGGATCCTGCGGAATTCGCCGCCGATGCTTTTTGCAAAAGCCCTGAGCAGCATGGTCTTTCCTGTTCCGGGGAGGTCCTCCAGCAGAACATGGCCCGATGCCACAAGACAGACGGTTATCTGTTCGATGACCTCGTCCTTTCCGACTATGACCTTGCCGCAGTTGTCGACAAGCTTTTCCCTGCACTGCGTGAACAGCTTCGTATCCATGATCCACCTCTGTTGGTTTTGTTTGCTGTCGTAATTCTAAGGCATCGGATGACCGGATGTCCATAGATATGAAATAATCAGGTGACGGTAACCGGCATTTCATTGTATCATTGGGGCGACATGAAAAGAACGATCATAGCAGTTTTACTGACATTGCTGGTGCTCTCGGTGTTCGTCGCATGTGACGACGGAAAGACCCCCGATACATACTGCACCATCGCCTTTGACGCCAACGGCGGAAGCGGCAGCATGACTCCCCAGACGGTCAAGAAGGGAGTCCCTGCGACTCTTTCTACCAACGGTTTCTCGAAGAAAAGTGCGGTGTTCCTGTGTTGGAATACAAAACCGGACGGAACCGGAGAAAGCTATGCCGACAGATCGGTCATAACGGTCAGCGGTTACACCAAGCTCTATGCCCAGTGGCTGGCTGAGGTGACCGTCACATTCGACGGCAACGGATCAACCGGAGGAAGCATGCCCGTACAGACCATGTACGATGGAGTTGCATCCGTGCTTACCTACAACGGGTTCTCCAGGACCGGTTACGGCTTCAAGGGCTGGAATACCAGGGCAGACGGAAAGGGGACGTACTATTCAGATGAAGAATCGATCGTCCTGCATTCAGATACCGTTCTTTACGCCCAGTGGTCCAACAAGACGGCGTCCGTGACGTTCGATGCAAGCGGAGGAAGCGGGGCAATGGATGCACGTACAGTAGCCTCCGGCATTCCCTCATTGCTTCCGTTCAACGGGTATACAAAGACGGGCTGCCTGTTCAACGGCTGGAACACGGCACCCGACGGAACCGGAACCGCCTATGCGGATCACGGCAGCATCACCATAACGGAAGACACGGTCCTCTATGCGCAGTGGCGCCAGGAACTGACTGTTACGTTCGACGGCAACGGGGCATCATCCGGAGCCATGCCTGTACAGGTCGTCTACAAGGGTGAAGACTCAAAGCTTGCAACCAATGCGTTCAGAAGAGACGTACATGGCTTCAACGGCTGGAATACAGCCGCGAACGGAACCGGCACTCCTTATGCCGACGAAGCCGAGTTCAAACCGACCGAGAACCTGAAGCTCTATGCCCAGTGGACTGAAGAGACAGCTGTCATTACTTTCGACGCCAACGGCGGAAGCGGCACGATGAACCGGCAGACAATCGCAAGGAACACTCCTTCGCTGCTCTCATACAGGACATTCTACCGGTCCGGTTATGTCTTCAGAGGATGGAACACCATAGATGACGGAAGCGGAACCGCCTATGCCGATCATGCCACAATCGACCTCAATGCCGACATCACGCTCTATGCCCAGTGGATCAAGGAGCTGACCGTGACGTTCGACGGCAACGGAAGTACAGAGGGAACGATGCCGCTCCAGACAGTCTACGAGGGCAATTCCGTCGTACTCAACTCAAATACATTCAGAAGAGACGGCTACGGCTTCGACTGCTGGAATACCAAGGCCGACGGAACAGGCACATCATATGCCGACGGAGCATCCGTGACTCCGTCTGAGGACATGACGCTTTATGCCCGGTGGTCTTCGGAAACGGTCACCGTGACGTTTGATTCCAACGGTGCAGATGGCGGCTATACGGATCCCCAGACGGTCGGAATCAATACCGCTACCGTGCTTTCCGGAAACGGATTCCGGAAAAATGATTCTGTCTTCAGAGGCTGGAATACCAGAGCCGACGGGACCGGTACCGGCTATGGGGATCGGGACATCATCATCGCCGACTGCGACATCACGCTCTATGCACAGTGGGCACGAAGGCTGGCCATCACGTTCGACGGCAACGGGGCAACAGGCGGCGGCATGCCGTTGCCTCAGGTAATATGCGAGGGCGATTCCGCAAAACTCATGCAGAATGAATATGAGAAGACCGGATACGCATTCAACGGCTGGAACACCGAAGCGGACGGAACAGGCACCCCGTACGCAGAAGAAGAGGTTATTTCTCCCATTTCAGACATGACTCTCTATGCCCAGTGGACGGATGATGCCGTCACCGTGACGTTCGACGGCAGATCTGCAGAGGGAACCATGAGCCCTCAGAAAATCGCCAGAAACGTTCCGTCGCTGCTGTCCTACCGTGATTATTTCAAACCCGGTTACAGGTTCAGGAACTGGAACACCAAGGCTGACGGAAGCGGTACCGCCTATGCGGATCATGCATACATCACGCTTGATGAGGACATAACGCTCTATGCCCAGTGGAGGGAGGAATTCGAGATATGCTTCCAGGGAAACGGAAGCACATCAGGATCGATGAAGAACCAGTATCTCTACGAGGATGACAGCGTAGTCCTTTCATCCAATGCGTTCAGGAAGACCGGTTACGAATTCATCGGATGGAACACCAAGGCCGACGGAACGGGTACTGCCTATGTCGACGGTGCGTTGGTGACGCCGACGGAAGACATGATCCTGTATGCACAGTGGATCGGAGCATCCGTCCGGTGACCGGACTGCAACGGAAAAACCGATGTGGACTTATCGACCTGCCCATGCTACATTGAATCATTAACCCTTTACCCGAGGATGCAATAGTGAAGAAAAACCTGATGATTCTGGGAAATGCATTGATCGTGCTGGTCATCATCGGCCTGACTCTGCTGTTCGTGAGCAACGAACACAAGAGGATATATTCGGCCGAGACCGAGGCGTTCGAGAACATGACCCTGGCCATGGAAAACGTGGCCACCAACTATCTGTTGGGCGAGCAGCAGGTCTGCAGGAGCTGGGCCAATTACATCAATGCAAATGACATGACCGCCGAGGAAGCGATAGATTTCGTACGCAAGTCCATCACATCGCCTGAAATCACGGCCCATATCCTGTTTGCAGACGGTCAGGAGCTGACCGGACTGTCTTCTTCCTCACGGCCTTCACGCCCCGATGACTACACGGTTACGTACAGCAACATCTCGGCTTTCGGCATGGGTGTGGATGAGCTGATGCACCAGGACGATATGGTTAACGTGACCCGTGCATATACCAACCCGGTCAACGCAATCCAGTCGATTGCGTTCTGCTGTCCTATCACCATCAAGGGCAGGTCGGCAGTCCTGCTTAGGATCATCCCCGTATCTACATTCGAGAAGAAGTGGGTTTTCCCGACCGATGAATACAAGGATGCCGAAATCTCCCTGATAGATACCGCCGGCGACTACATCATCAAAGGCCATTCGTTCAAGAATTCCAATTTCTTCGAATTCTATCAGTCGTACAACAGGACCACACCTGCCGGACTGGAGGAAATGAAGGAAGCGATGGCAGGAGAACCGGGAGCTTTCGAGATGACGAATTCCACGGGGCAGCGCCGTCTGATTGCCTATGCACGGATCAATTCCACCGACGACTGGACGATCGTCACCATGATTTCGACTTCGGTGCTCGACAATGTGGTCATAAACTGGTCCCTTGTGGGAATCATTTCCGGAGGTCTGCTTCTTCTGCTCCTCTTCAACCTGATGGTCATGAGGAGCTTCAACCGTCAGCTGAGGGCTGCCGTCTCCTCCGCAGACCGCGCCAACCGGGCCAAGACGGATTTCCTTTCCATGATGTCGCATGACATCAGGACACCGATGAACGCAATCATCGGTCTGACCACGATTGCCGGCAAGAATGCAGAGGATCCGGCTTCCGTACGCGAAAACCTCCACAAGATAGGTCTGGCCAGCAACCATCTTCTCACCCTGATCAATGACATCCTGGATATTTCCAAGGTGGAAAGCGGCAAGCTGACCATGAACCCCGTCACTTTCTCCATGGTGGAGTGTGCGGAGAACCTCATCAACATCTCCCAGCCCATGGTCAAGGAGAAGAACATCGATCTCAACTTCCGTACCAACAGATTCGACCATGAGTGTCTTTATGCAGACCAGCTGCGTCTCAACCAGATCTTCATCAACCTGCTGTCCAATGCCATCAAGTATACGGAGCCGGGCGGGAAGGTGTGTGTGGATATGCGTGAGGAACCGGGAGAGACGGACAAGTCGGTGAAGCTGACCTATACTGTTTCCGATACAGGTATGGGAATGAGCCCTGAGTTCATGGCCCGCATGTACCAGCCGTTCTCCAGACAGACCGACAGCAGGGTGAACTCCATCCAGGGAACCGGACTCGGTCTGGCCATCACCAAGAAGATGATCGACCTTATGAACGGTACAATAGACTGCCGGAGCGAGCAGGGCAAGGGAACGACCTTCACCGTGACGCTGGATATCCCGATAGCCGACAGGCCCGCGGAAGATTTCGTGCTGTCTCACGTCAAGGTCCTTCTTGCAGATGATGATGAGATCCTGCTGGATACGGCAAAGGATACCCTGCATTCGATCGGAGTCGAAGCCGATACCGCAAAGAACGGTCTGGAAGCCGTAGACATGATTTCCGGGCCTGGTGATTACCAGGTGATCATCCTTGACTGCAAGATGCCTGTAATGGACGGAATGGAAGCCGCACGCCGGATCCGCGCAAAGATAGGTGATGAAGTGCCCATCCTGATGATCTCCGCTTATGATACGTCGGATATGGAAGAAGCCGTAAAGGGTGTATCCATAAACGGATTCATCAGCAAGCCGCTTTTCCGCTCCAAGCTCTACGCCAAGCTTTCAGAGGTCCTTGGAATCGAGAGCTCGGGCACCAGCCAGGAAGATGACGGTGCGGATATCGCGGGAATGCGCATTCTTGTTGCCGAGGACAACGACATCAACTGGGAGATCATTTCAATGATGCTCCAGATGCACGGGGTTGAATCCGAAAGGGCGGAGAACGGCCAGGTTGCACTGGAACGCATGGCCCGGGCCAGTCAGGGAGAATTCAATCTGATATTCATGGATATCCAGATGCCTGTGATGAACGGAATCGATGCCACAAAGGCAATCCGCGCTCTGGATGATCCGTGGGCATCAAGGATTCCGATCATCGCCATGACGGCAGATGCATTCTCGGAAAACGTGGCGGCCTGTCTTGCCGCAGGAATGAACGGACATATAGCAAAACCGATAGATATGAAGCTGGTTTTCAAGGAACTCAGGAGAATCAAGGAGAAAACGAAAAGATGAAGAAACTCGGAAGATGTCTGGCTCTCGAGGCTATGGTTGTGTTTCTGGTTTTCTGCCTTGCATCATGCAGCAAGACGGAAAAGGCAAGTGAGAAGGGAAGTACGGTCGGTTTTGTTCCCAAGCTCGACACTAAAACGGAATGCTCCATCACCGTTGCGGGTCACTACAGCAATTTCGAGGCTCTGGAAGAGGAATTCAACCGCTTTGCCAAGTACTATCCCAATGTGGAGATGACCTATGTCTACATGGACGGTTACAGCAAGGCCGCCAGCGGCATTCTTTCCACGGCTCTCTCCGGAAGCGAAGCTCCTGACATTTTCTTCACTTATCCCTGGATGGGTGACTGGAAGGACGGAGACATCATCTTTGCCGCATCCGAGAACCTTGCGGATCCTTCACTTGGAATCAATCTTTCCTGTATCAGGCAGAATCTTCTTGTCAAGGACAGTGCGGGAAGCATCCTCAGCGTTCCTGTCTATACCACGACATGCGGAATGCTCGTGAACGAGGATCTCTTTGCAAAGGAAGGCATTGCCATCCCGCAGACCTATTCCGAACTCCTGGCTGCCTGCGAGGCATTCAGGAAGGCCGGTTATGAAAATCCGATCATGGGATACAACAAGGGCAGCGATATGCTGTATCCGTTGTTCTACCCCTACTTCTGCGCGCAGGTCCAGGGCAATGCAACTGCTCTGAAGGCCTTGAACGAGAATCAGGCCGGGGCTGGCGAATACATGCGCAGCACCCTTGAGCTGGCATCCGATTTCATGTCGCGCGGCTATATCAACCTTGAGGAATGCAACAAGCTGAAGGACAACTATGACGCCGTCATCCTGCGCTTCTTCGAAGGTGACGTGCCCATGATGCTGGCAACCGGCAACACCGTATCCGGAACCGAGAAACGCCAGGCAAAGTCCGAAGCCTATACGGCAAATCCGTTCAAGTACAGCTTCTACCCGGTTCCTTCCACTGAGAAGGGCGGTTACTTCATCAACTCCGTCTCGATAGGATTCGGTGTAAACAAGAACAGCAAGAACCTTTCCATGGCAAACGAATTCATGAGGTTCCTTGTCAGTACGGAAGAGCTGAACCTGATGGCAAAGGCCAAGCGTATGGTGACCCCGAGCGTGGATATGTCACTGGACAGCGTGTACGCTCCGTTCGGCAATCTGAGTTCCGACCGGTTCATAAATACATCAGAGCTCGGTCTGTCCGATGCCGCATCATCCCAGGTCAGCAAGGCCGGCTGGGCGGTGAGCAACGGGACAATGACCATAGACGAGGCAATCCGGGATTACGGAAAGCTATGATGCCTGCATGAAAACGCAGAATAAGGGAATCCGGACTGGATTCCCTTTTTTGTTTTGATGACGGTAATCCCTTTTATTGCGAGAGCAGAAAAAAGAAACGTCCGCTGTTCTCTGTAGCTTCAAAAACAATACTGTAAGTAGAAAAAATTTTATCCGATTGGTATTGATAGTGTCTTCAGCTTCTTCCGTTTGTCCATTATAGTGACAGACGGAGGGAGGACTTCTATGGAACTGACACTTGCACAGAATATCCGCAGTTATCGCAAACAGAGGAAAATGACCCAGGAACAGCTCTCCGAGGTGCTTGGCGTCACCGTAGGTGCGGTGCACAAATGGGAATCGGGCTTATCAGTGCCGGAATTGCCTTTGATAGTTGAGATGGCGGATTTCTTCGATGTGTCCGTGGATGTCCTTCTGGGACACAGAATGAAGGACAACAGCGTCCAGTCAATAAGCGAGCGGCTCAATGAGTATTGCAGGACCTTGGATCCCGTGGCTCTTTCGGAGGCGGAGAAAGCCTTGGGAAAATATCCACACTCCTTCAAAATAGTGCTCGACTGTGCAACGGTCTATCTGGTGTTTGGAACGGGAAACCACGATAGGAAGCAGCTGGAGCGAGCTCTTGAACTGCTGAAACAGAGCAGGGTACTTCTTCCGCAGAACGATGATCCGAAAATCGGAGATTCCACAATCTGCGGAGCCATGGCGACGGTGCTCTTTCTTCTTGGAGAGACGGACGAGTGTCTGGATCTTTTGAAGAAAAACAATGCCGGCGGCCTGTTCAACGACCAGATCGGGATGACCCTTGCGACTTTCATGAACCGGAATGGAGAAGCATCCGATTATCTGGCTGAAGCGCTGACCGGCGGGATTTCCACCTTGCTGACTTCTGTTATCGGATATGTATTTGTCTTCCGTTCAAGGGATGACTGGAAATCAGCATTGGACATCCTGGAATGGGGGATGAGGATCCTTGAGGGTCTGATGACGGAAAGAAAGACAGGTGCCCTGATCAAGACGCATGCCCAGATGTTAGCACTTCTTTCCTATGTTCAGGAGAAGGCCGGCAAGGCCGAAGAATCGGAGAGCTCGCTCAGAGAAGCTTTCCGGCTGGCTTCGGGTTTTGATTCCACTCCGGACTACAGTCTGTCCGAGATGCGCTTTGCGGACAATGCGAAAAGCATGCTGGTATTCGATATCTTCGGTGCGTCCGCAACAGATGGAATCGACAGGATTATAGCATTGCTTGGCGATGAAGGTTTTGCCGGACGTTGGAAAAGGATGACTGAAAATGGAAGATAAAGACAGAAACGTATTTGCAAACTGCAATTTCAGGCTTG
>Ga0310696_10008161_pt1 | contig 12237 bp, 9 predicted proteins | sample AusTroGonzalo_MG_4_FD_203885 | JGI IMG/M metagenome (GOLD analysis project Ga0310696, IMG submission 203885) | Bovine rumen microbial communities from tropical cattle in Woodstock, Queensland, Australia - Gonzalo_02 (v2) (version 2) | ecosystem: Host-associated > Mammals > Digestive system >... | reverse complement strand
GCAATGGTCTCTACCAGAGCGGCAAGAAGATCGAGATCATGGTTAACTTCCAGCCCAAGCTCCACTTCATGAGTGAGTGGTGGAAACAGCTCTACGGCGAATCTGAGGGTAAGGACAAGAAGGGCATCTTCCCCGCCTCTGTCGACTTCACCACCGATCTGCACTCCATGGGACAGTGGATCCAGGACGGCGAGCGCACCATCTTCGAAACCGTCATCAGTGTAGAGGAGCCCGAGAAGAAACTGCTCTTCCCCGAGGATGAGGAAAACCTCGACGGTTTGAACTTCCTCGCTGGCAAGCGTGTCGATGAAGTGAACAAGATGGCAGAGCTCGGCACCCGTCTGGCTCATGTCGACGGTGGTGTGCCCAACATCCGCATCACCATGCCCCGCCTCAACGAGCGTTACCTCGGCCAGCTCATCTACTTCTTCGAGATCGGCTGTGGCATCAGCGGCAATGTGCTGGGCGTGAATCCGTTCAACCAGCCTGGCGTAGAGGCCTACAAGAAGAATATGTTCGCCCTGCTCGACAAACCCGGTTACGAGGCTGATTCCAAAGCTATCAAGGAGCGCCTGGCAAAGGAAGCCTAGCAAATCCTAGGAAATCCTAGAGAATCCTAGAGAATCCTAGAATATCTAGAATGTACCATCTCGCGATTAAGCAATACTTAGAAAGACACGGCTTTGAGGCCCTGCACCCCAAAGCCGTGCTCTTTGACATGGACGGCGTGCTCTACGACTCCATGCCCAACCACGCCATTGCCTGGCAGCAGTCCATGGCTCAGTTCGGCATCGAGATGACCGCCAATGATGCTTACGCCACAGAGGGCGCCCGCGGCGTAGACACCATCCGCCAGATGGTAGCCCGTCAACAGGGCCGTGACATCGACGAGGCCGAAGCCCAGCGCATGTACGATGTGAAAAGCCGCATCTTCCACGAACTGCCAGAAGCGCCGGTCATGCCGGGTATTCTCGATCTAATGCGCCAGATTCAAGAAGACGACATCCAGATTGGCGTCGTCACCGGCAGCGGACAGAAACCACTCATCAAGCGCATATTGAAAGATTTCGGCACCTTCGTCGACGAGGCTCATATCACCACCGCCTACGATGTCCGTCGTGGCAAGCCCAAACCCGACCCCTATCTGAAAGGACTTCGCAAGGCCGGCAATCTGCAACCCTACGAAGCCTTTGTCGTGGAGAATGCCCCCTTAGGCATCCGCGCGGGCGTGGCAGCCAAGATATTCACCATTGCCGTCAACACAGGCCCCTTGCCTGCCCAGACGCTTTTAGATGCCAATGCCGACCTGCTCTTCCCCGCCATGACCGACTTCAGCTCCAACTGGCAGAAGCTCATGCTGTCGCTATAGCATATGTATTCGCCCAGCATAAGGTTCCCCCTTTGTGTATACTACTATTTTGTAAGCTCAAAGCCTACACGGGCACCGTCGGCACTCTTTGCGAGTTGGCTGACTGCCTGAACGGCTGCAGTGTTGCTGACCTTACCTTCTTTCTGAAGGAGGTTGGCCATCTGCTTGGCGTCAAACATCAGACCCATTCCCTTCTCGGTCTTTGTTACATTACCCTTAATGGTCTCAGTAGCTGTCTTGAGGGCAATCTCACCATTCTGGGAGTTATAAGTATAGGTTCCGCTGAATGGGATACCATTCACCTTAGCCGAGAACTTGTTACCAGCAAGGAACGAGAAAGAAGTGTTGTTACGATTGATGCCGATGTTATTGTAGTTACTTGCCAGCGATGAAGACATGTTGGTAATCGTAGCAGTACCTCCGGCCTTTGTCAGAGCCTGCTGGGTAGTGAAGGCAGCACTTGGAGCATTGTAGTTCCAGCTTCCAAGAATGCCCGACTGATCATAAGTCATGCCACCTAACAATACCTGACCCAATACTGCGCCAAGCACATTACCCCACACATTGCTGTTTGAACCAGTGGTAGATGTAGTCCCGACTCCGGTTGTCATGCAGCTCGACATCATCAGTGCCACGGCTGCAAAAAGTGTCAAATAAGTTTTCTTCATAATGCTATAGATATTTAATAGTAAATAATATTTCAAGGACACTGTTGAGGCCCGGTAACCGGTGCATCGTAATATCGGGTACAAAGATACAAATAATTATCGAAAAAACAAATCTTTGGACGAATTTTAAATCATTCTTGGATATCACGAACAAGAAAACTCCCCTCGCTGCTGCGAGGGGAGTTGTTGTTTATTTGAACTTATAAGGCAGGTCGCCTTTAGCCCAGTTGGTACCGTCGCCCCAGCCGGGGTTCTGTTCGAGCACACCCTCGGAGAGTGTCACCTGATCCTCAGGAATCTTGAAGAAGCCACCGTCGGTGTCGCGGTAACGCTGCATGAAGTCGTTGGTGAACGCATATTCGCCAGGGATGCCCTGGTTGGTGATGTAATTGCCTACCTGGTTCTTCACCTTCTCCTGCACATCACCCCAACGACGTAGGTCGTTCCAGCGCACAGCCTCGAAGCAGAGCTCATAGCGGCGCTCCTTCTTCAGGTTCTGCAGAGAATAGGTGATATCGGGCAGGTTGGCACGCTGGCGAACGGCATTCAGGCCGCTCTTGCCATTGTAGATGACCTTACCGTCGGTGAGCTCTGAGTGCATCAGCAGCACGTCGGCAAAGCGCAGCCAGACGATAGACTGTGTAAGACCAGTCTGACGGTTGTTCTCACTGCCATAGTAGTAGCCATAGCTGAGATAACGGCTGCTGTGATCCTCGGTATAAGCCTCACAACCAATGTACTTCTTGGCCAGCAGATTGGTGTTCTCCACCTCCTTGGCAGGGTCGCCCTTATAGTTGGGGATTTCCACGGCACGGTCACAGATAGAGCCTACACGACGATAGTCACCTGCATAGTCAGGATCTTCAGCCCAGTCAGTCCACAGTTTCTCACAGACGGGACCATTGGAATAGCCCTGTACGGAGAACGGGAAGGCAGACTCGTTGGTCTTGCGCAGATTATAGAACTCCACAATACGGTTGTGGCGCAGCTGAGACTCTGCACTCCAACCCGGTTTGTTCGACATCTTGATGGCAAACATGCTCTCCTTGTTCTCATCAGTCTCCCAGTTCAGGCCATTGTCATTGGCATAAGGATAATCCTTGGCAGTATAAGGATTGGTGTACGGCCAAAGGTTACGCTGATCGGAAACCAAGCCGAAGCCACTGTTCTGGATGCAATCCTCCAACCAGGAAGCTACCTGAGACTTGGAAACACTTCCACCCTCACCCTCTGGAAGAGGCAGTTCAGACTTGCCATAGAAACCTGTGTAGAACAACCACACACGGGCCATCATACCTTCTGCAGCCCATTTCGACACACGGCCCTCGCCGAAAGCAGGATACTTGGTTGACGGGCCGAACTCAATGGACTTCTTCAGGTCGGAAGCAATCTGGGCATACACCTCATCAGGTGTGGCCTTCGGCAGGTTCTGAGGCGTGGTAGAGAGCACCAGGGGCACACCATTGAACACTTGAGCGAGATTGAAGAAATACCAAGCACGGAGGAAATAGATTTCACAAAGCAGCTGGTTTTTCTTTTCGGGAGAAGACCATTCGGTCACTTTGTCGATGGTCTCCAAGGCATTGTTGGCACGGTTGATACCAGCATAGCGCTGTTTCCAAAGCGGTTTCATCCAGTCGACGTAAGCATTCATCAAACGGTCGACGCCCTGGGCACCGATATTACTCTGACTACCACCACCCAGACGGTCGTCGGAAGCGATATCGAAAACAAAGAAGGGATCCTCTTCCGGATCAGCAAGGTTCCTGTTCATCACCGAATAGATACCATTCACCATCTGTGTGGCATCCGTTTCGTTAATCGGGAAGTTCGAGGTATCCTTCATCGTGAGGTTATCTGTGTCGAGGAAATCCTCACACGCGCAGATACCACAGATTACGCAAATTGCGCAGATTAATTGATATATCGTTTTCATAATCTTCATAATTACTTAAAAGTTGATATTTGCACCCACCTGGAAAGAACGGGAAGATGGATAATAACCGCAGTCGATACCAGAAGCCCAGCTTGTACCATTGCCGAAGCCCACTTCAGGATCCATACCAGAGTAGCCTGTGAAGCAGATGAAATTGTTGAGCGAAATATAGAGACGGCACTTCTGTACGGGAAGCTTTGAATAGAGTTTCTTGAAGTCATAGCCGAAGGAGATGCGTGAGATCTTGAAGAAGTCGGCATCCTCGATCCAGACACGTGAGATTTCAGACATATTAGCGGTCTTACCATCAGAGAAGCGTGGATACTCGTTGGTGCTACCCTCGCCCGTCCAGTACTTAGTATAGACATCCGTACAATAGTTGTCATCGGGATGGTCAGAGAACTGACGATAGCTCTTAGCCACCTGCTGGCCGAAGGAACCATAACCATTGATACCGAGGTCGAAGCCTTTATAGGCCACTGTGATATTCAGACCTAAGGTGTAATCAGGATTCGGATCACCAATCATCGTCTTATCAGCGTCACCAGTATCAATCTTTCCGTTGCCATTGTAATCAACGAACTTTACGTCACCAGGCTGCAGAGATGCGCCCTGGAGGGAGTTGGCCTTGTCGCCATTACAGTTGCGGTTGATATAATCCTGGAGGTCAGCCTCATTCTGGATAATACCTTCCATCTCATAACCCCAGAAGTAACCGATAGGATAACCCACCTGCAGGCGATAAAGCTCTGCGGTGTTCTGAGCAATGGCGTTTGATCCACCGTGAATGATACCCTCGGAATTAGCCAGACGGGTTACCTCATTCTTATTATGTGAGAAGTTGGCTGTGATACCATATCTGAAATCCTTGCCAATCTTGTCGTTCCAGCTCAGCTGAATCTCATAACCCTTGTTCTCAATATCACCACCATTGATATAGGGAGCGCCTGTACCATAAGACAGCAACATCGGGGCAACTACCAACCAGTCCTTAGTGGTCTTCTTATACCAGTCGAAAGAGAAGCCCAGACGACTATTCAAGAAGCGCGCATCGAAACCTAAGTCAAGCTGCTCGGAAGTCTCCCACTTCACATCCTCGTTGGGAAGGATGTTAGGATAGGCACCGAGTCCAGGATTGTCCTTGCTGTCGAAATAATAAGGATCATCGAAGGCGATAGTTGCCAGGTACTGGAAGTTAGAGATGTTACAGTTACCATTCTGTCCCCAGCTGGCACGGATCTTCAGGAAGTCGAGCCAAGACTTTGTCGACTCCATGAAACTCTCGTTGGTCATCACCCAACCGGCAGAAACTGAGGGGAAGTAACCCCAGCGCTTACCGCGAGCAAAGTTAGAAGATCCATCGGCACGGAGTACAAGAGAGAGCAGATAGGTCTCGTTGTAGTTATAGTTGACACGTCCGAAGAAGGATGCAAGAGAACCTTGTGACTCAGGACTGCCACCAATAGAGGTATAGGCGGGATCAACCACATTGGCATTGGCGATATAGGCATGGTCGAAAGAGCCTGGGAAGAGAGAGTTGGAGTTGGTCACGCTGACACCGTTGCCATAGCCCCATTTTTCGACAGACTGTCCGAGGAGGGCATCGATGTTATGAAGGCCGAACGACTTCTTCCAGTTCAGGGTGTTCTCCAATGACCAGCGGATGCTGTACGACTGGCTCTGACTGATATCGTCGTTAGGATTCGACGACTTGGCGCTGAGCTCATAGACCGGAGTATAACTGCGGCTCTCGCGGTGACGATAGAGCCATCCGGCACTGGCACGATAGGTCAGATCCTTGATGGGCGAGAACTCCAAGAAGAAATTGGTCTGAAGGCGCCAGCCCTTGTTATAGCCGTTACCATTGTTATACTTCATCTGTGCCAGCGGGTTGGCCATCTCAGCACTGAAATCCCAACCATCGGCCTGAATATCTGCATACTCATAGAGTTCACCCTTGTCATTATAGGCCGGCAGCAGCGGAGTCATAGCCAGAAGGGTACGGATGCTGTTGCCATAGATACCACCTACAGAGACACCACGCTTATCCGTAGCAGAGAAGGTCACGTTCTCACCAATCTTCAGGATATCGCGGCCCTGCTTTCTGATCAGAGAATAGTCAGAGTTCATACGAACGGTGTGACGGTCGAACTTCGGATCGGCAGGGGCACCAAGCGTACCCGTCTGATGGTATTTCGTGAAACCAAGAGCAAAGCGCGACAACTCGCTACCACCCGAGACCGTGATAGAGGCATTGTGCATCGGTGCATTGTCAATCGTGGTTTCCTCCAGCCAGTTGGTACCATTCCAGGTGCCATTCATGATCTGTGCATACTGCTTGGGAATCAATGTGGCCCAATCGTAGGTGGCGACACCCTGGATTTCGTAGGCCTTGTCGTTGATCTCCATATACTGCTTGGCATTCAGTGGTGTCACATCGTTGGTATTCGGGTTCTGCCAACCCAGATAGCCATCGAAAGTCACTTGTACCTTGCCAACCTTACCCTTCTTAGTGGTGACAAGAATGACACCGTTAGAAGCACGGGCACCATAGATGGCGCTGGAGGCAGCATCCTTCAGGATGTCGATGCTCTCGATATCGTTCGGGGAGAGGTCTTCGATATTGGCACCGGGCACACCATCGACCACATAGAGCGGGGTGTTGGAACCGGCGGTACCCATACCACGGATAGTCACCTTATAACCCTCACCAGGCTGTCCGGAACTCATTACGATGTTCATACCAGAAGCCAAGCTCTGCAAGGCACCGAAGGCATCAACGGCATTGACGGCCTCAATGGTCTCAGAGGTCACATGCGTTGTTGCACCAGTCACCAGCTTCTTCTGCTGGGTACCATAACCGACAACCACCACATCGTTGAGAAGCTCAGATTCTTCTTCGAGGGTGATGTTAGCCGTTCGACCAGCTACCGGCGTCATGGTGACGGTCTTGTAGCCTACATAAGAGATTCTGATCTTGGCACCCCGGGTAATCGACAAGGTGAAAGAGCCGTCAGCTCCTGTCACCGTACCATTGCCCTGAGTACCCACTTCAATGACTGCAGCCCCCATGACCGGTTCACCGTTACTGTCGAGGACTACGCCCTTTACCTGCACAGCAGTCTGCGCCTGGGCGACTGCATCTGTTGCCATCACACGGACAGGAATAGAAGATGCGCCAAGCATCAACACGCCTGCACACATGGCAGAAAGGAATTTTTGATAGTAGTACATAAATAAATTAGTTGGTTGATATTAAGTTGATAATAAACTAAGTTTCTAAACTAAGTTACGGTTGATTATTCATAAATTCGATTACAAAGATAATAATAAAGTCGGAAGGTTGTGCCTCCCGACTAAAAGATTTAAACTTTATTAAGACTCCGAGGATGCTGGAGGTGCTAATTCTCTGGAAAGTTTCTCTTTCCTGATGACAAATTTCTGATAATAGTCTATGCTCAATGTGGTGAGCGGAAGGGCGATAATCATGCCCAGGATACCCAGCAGCGAGCCCCAGATGGAAAGCGACAAGAGGATGATGGCCGAATGGAGGCCCGTGACATGACCCATGATCTTCGGCGTCAGGAAAGCGTCCTGAATGGTCTGCACCACGGCAAACACGATGAGCACCATCAGCATGATAACCCAGAAATTCTGACCTGTGTCGGCAGCCTTCACAATGGCGAGAAGAATGGCCGGTACAAAGCCTACCAGCTGGAGGTAAGGCACCATGTTGAGCAGTCCGATAAACATACCCAAGCCCACAGCAATGGGGAAATCGATAATGAGGAAACCTATGCTGAACAGGATGCCGACACACAAGGCCACCAAAGCCTGACCACGGAAATACTTGTTCATACTGATTTCCACATCGCTGACCAGCTGCTTGGCAAAGCTACGATAGCGCACTGGCAGCAGATTAGGCCATCCACGATTGATATCCTCGTAATCCAATAATATTAAAAAGGTATAGAGAGCCACCATCGTCAGGGTAAACACACTCGACACGATGCTGATTGACTGGGTGATGACATCCCACAGCTTCGGCACCGTAACCTTGATGCCCTCCAAGAAACCATCCTGTGTAACGATAGCCTGAATCTGCTTGGCGCTGAGATGATCGCGAACGTATTCCTGAATCATACGAGGGATGTTGCTCATCGTCTCATTGTCAGTGATATAGGCCACTAACAGATCCTTCACCCGCAGGCTTTCCTCCACCATCGGCGGAATCATCAACATGAAAACAATCGTCAGAATGACACCCGTTACCAGAAAGGCACTGAGGATGCCGAAAATACGGTATTTCATCCGGCAACGGTACTGGAAGAACTTCACTAGAGGGAACAGTATATAGGCAATGAGCCAAGCCAGGAAGAAGGGGACAAGCACATTGCTCAGTCTGTTGAGCAGCATCACGACACCCACCAGTATCAGAATACCGATGGCGCCACGTATGAAACTATCAAACGTGATCTGACCCTTATCATTCGTCATCATCCTCAGGATTATCTCCGTTAGTATCCAACTGATTATCAAGCTTGATGCCTACATCGCCCAGATTGCTCACCGTTACCACCATCGGGATATATTCATCTGTCTGGGGATGGCAGACGCTGGCGGCAAAGAAGAGGTTGTTACCCTCTACCTTGTCGAACACAAGCCCCTCCAAGATACCTGTTTTCCGGTAATCGTCGTTCAGCAGGTGGTCAAAGGCTGCCTTGGTGAACGACTTGCTGAAAAATACACTACCGTCAGCACGGATGATACGCAAAGAAATACGATTATCAACAAATTTCTGGCCCGTTTCATCCTTTACCATACGGAGGCTGTCATCAGGCGTACGTTTCACTACCACCTGATAATCCCTGTTCAGCCACTTGACGTCCGTTGTCTGATTATAATCCTGCATACGAACGGGTGCCTGCAACTTGGGTTTCTCTACCTTCGGCGCTATAATATCGTCATGCTTCTTCTTTTCGCCACAACTGGCAACAAGCATGGACAACACAGAAAAAAACACTATCTTTACAAGCTTCTTCATTACTTTCGGTTTAATGATTCAGCTGCAAAGATAGTGCTTTCTTGGTAAACAACCAAATATTTTTGACTACTTTTTAGTTTCTACCGCCAAAACCGCCGCCACCAGGGCCGCCCATGCCGCGACGACCACGCTGTGCACGCTGTTCCTCCATATCCTTCTGATAGCTCTTGAACTGCTCAGGAGTCAGGATTTTCTCCAACTCGGCATCATATTTCTTCTGGTTCTCCTCTCTCTGCTTACGCATCTCCTCGAACTGAGCGCGCTGCTCCTCAGTCATCTGGAAGCCACCGCCACCCATCTGGGGAGCGCCTTGACCACCAGGGCCAGCCTGACCGCCACCACGACGGCCACCCATACCACCAGGACGGCCACCGCCCATACGGCCCATACCCATACCTGGACCCATGGTCTCAGCATTCTTGGTGTTCAACTCCAGGAGCTTCTTGGCCTGGTCAGCATCAAGTTTGTACTTCTCAACCATAGCGTCGGTGCGCTGCTTAATCATCTCGGTTCTGTCAAACTGCGGACGCTGTCCGTTGTTACCTTGTGCCATAGCGGTTGTACCCATCAGTACAGCGGCTGTCATAATCATAAAAAATCGTTTCATGTTCTGTTAATTTTTAATGTTTCTTACTAATTAATTTGTTTTGCAACTATCTATTTGACATAAAAAAGGCAAAAAAGTTTAATGGAATCTTCACTTTTCACATTATTTTTGTATCTTTGCCCATTATTTTTCAACGAACATGAGAAGAATCATCTACATTATACCTATATTTCTGCTGACCTTCTTCTCCTGCAAGGGCGAAAAAGCAGACGAAAGCGGTGTCTATCAGGCTACCGACACACTGCCCATGCTGATTACGCAGATACAGAAATGTACGCGACTCTATACCGCCGAGGTCAAAGTGCATAAGATTGTGACCCACGACGATGTGATCCAACTGAGAGGCAGTCTGCTGCAAAAAGACTTCAATTTCAAGGTTCCCCTGGGTGAACGGAAGATTGCCATCCCCATGGATGCCACCCTCAAGGCCTATATCGACTTCAGCCAATTCTCAGAGAAGGACATTGAGCGGTCTGGCGACAAGATCACCATCCTATTGCCTGAGCCAAAGGTGGTGATGACCAGTTCGAAGATCAATCAGAAGGAGATACGCGAATATGTAGCCCTCTCACGGGCTCACTTCAGCGATGCTGAAATGACCAACTACGAACAGCAGGGCCGGGCAGCCATCATCCAGAGCATTCCGCAGTTGGGTATCTTTGAGATAGCCCGCGAGAACTCTGCCCGTATCCTGGTGCCGATGCTGACGGAATTAGGCTATCAGGAAGAAAATATCACCATTGCCTACCGTAAGCAGTACGGTGTGGGCGATTTGAAGAAACTATTAGAGATTATCCCATGAGAAAAACCATAGACAACATCCGAAGCATCACCGTTGCTGCAGCCGTCATTGCGGTCATACTGATAGCAGTATGGCTATACCGCGCACTAGGCGATGCCCGTCTAGAGATAGGGACAAACGACAGCATCAATCTTACGCCGACTCAGATAGAGAGCATCAAAGCCGTGGGAGAGTGGGAATTTCTGAGCATCAGCACAGAGGAACTGGTAGACACCACCCGCAAACGTCTCTTTAAAGACGACCAGCTGGTACGTATCTATTACGGCACTCTCCGCTTAGGCGTCAACATGAAACAAGTGAAGCCCGGCTGGATAGAGCAGCGGAACGACACCATCTTCCTGACGCTGCCCAAGGTGGGGCTGCTGGACCATGACTTTATCGACGAGGCCCGCACAAAGTCTTTCTTCGAGAGTGGCACGTGGAAGGCTGAGGATCGTGAGGCTTTGTACAAGCAAGCCTATCGGAAAATGACTGCCCACTGTCTGACACCAACCAACCTCAAGACGGCAGAAGATAATGCCCGCGAGAGTTTCAGGAAGATGTTGCACTCGATGGGGTATAAGAACGTAGATATCAGATTCAAGAAATAATAGCGACACAAGAATGGATGGACTTAATCATATCCTGGAAGAATTAAGCGGTTGGCTGTGGGGCTGGCCGATGATTATATTATTATTAGGTACACACGTTTATCTGACCATTATCCTCCGATTCCCACAGCGGAAGATCTTCACAGCCATCCGACTCTCTGTGAAACGTGACCCGAATGCAAGCGGCGATGTGTCGCAGTTCAGATCGTTGGCAACCGCTTTAGCTGCTACCATCGGAACAGGTAACATCATTGGTGTAGCTACGGCCGTAGCCCTAGGCGGACCAGGTGCCGTGTTGTGGTGCTGGCTGACGGGTGTTTTCGGTATCTCAACCAAATACGCTGAGGGACTGTTGGCCATTAAATACCGCAGAAAGACAGCTAACGGAAAGATGCTGGGAGGTCCCATGTACGCACTGGAGCGAGGGCTTGGCTGGAAATGGCTGGCAGTATTGTTTGCCATCTTTACCGCCTGTGCCTCCTTCGGTATCGGCAACACAGTGCAAGCCAATGCCATTGCAACACTCACCTTCGAGACCTACGGCATTGCACCCTATATCACAGGCGTGTTTGTCTGCGTGATGACAGGAGCTGTGGTCTTGGGAGGTGTCAAGAGCATTGCCCGCGTATGCGGTATGCTGGTTCCCTTCATGGCGTTTTTCTATGTCATAGGCTGTATTATCATCCTCTATCTTAATGCCGACTATCTTTGGCCGGCACTGAAACTGATTGTTGTCTCTGCTTTCAGTCCACAAGCAGCAGGTGGCGGTTTTATCGGAACAACCGTTATGATGGCAGCCCGCTTTGGTATTGCACGAGGTCTGTTCTCCAATGAGTCTGGTCTTGGTTCTGCCCCCATCGTGGCTGCGGCGGCCCAGACACGCAATCCTGTCCGTCAGGCATTGGTATCTTCCAGTGGCACGTTCTGGGATACGGTTGTCATCTGTGCCCTCACAGGAATGGTCATCGTAAGCAGCGTGATTGCCTATCCAGATATCAGCTATGAGAATGGCGCCACGCTGACAAAGGCTGCCTTCTCTAAGATTCCCGTCATCGGAACACCCCTGCTCACCTTCGGTCTGCTGACCTTCGCTTTCTCCACCATCTTAGGGTGGTGCTACTATGGCGAACGGGCTGTGGAATACCTGAAGGGCAAGAAATGGGTCATTGCCTACAGAATCGTCTATATCACTGCCGTTTTCATCGGCAGCATCGTCAACTT
>Ga0310696_10008160_pt1 | contig 12238 bp, 9 predicted proteins | sample AusTroGonzalo_MG_4_FD_203885 | JGI IMG/M metagenome (GOLD analysis project Ga0310696, IMG submission 203885) | Bovine rumen microbial communities from tropical cattle in Woodstock, Queensland, Australia - Gonzalo_02 (v2) (version 2) | ecosystem: Host-associated > Mammals > Digestive system >... | reverse complement strand
CTGTGACGTTCATAAAACTTTCAAGGCAGAACGGATACTTTTTCAGATTAATCTGCTTGAGTAAATCCAAAAGCTCGGCCAAGTTCGCCACACGTTCTCCTTCTTGGCAAGCATTTGAATAAATCGCAAACTCCCCATCAACGATTTTATTCTTCCAGGAAGTCAAAATATCTTTGGCTTTTTTATCGTAGTCCGCAGCAAGAGTGTTATCTTTTCCGGCAAAACACTTGCTGTAAGCCATGTTTTCTGCATACTGATCCAATGCGGTCTGCCCCAATATCGTTGAGCCAGTATCAATAAAATGAATGTGATAGGAGGCATCAGCGCTCTTTTCACGGATCAATTTGACAACAGCGGCATGTTCCTCATCATTACGCGAGAAAGCTGCAACCAAAAGAATTTTATTCCCATATTCGTTTTCTTTATTTCGCAACGAATTAATGGTAGTAACAAGAGAATCTGAGGCAACGCATTGCAAGACATAGCGCATAGCCAAAGCCGGTGGCAAAGAAATCGCTTCAGACAATGCTCCTTTGACAACAAAAGAGGATGTTTTTTCCTCAAGGAACTCGTTTTTGTTTTTTTCAAATGTAACAGGGTCAATGACCCCGCTCTTCCCTGTAATGGCTGCAAACTGGAAAGTGTTCGTCCCGGTGGGTTTTTTGTACAGAACTCCATCCTGAACCAGTTTTGATGCAAGACGCCCTGCTGCACCATTTTCAAGTTCAGAACCATCGTAGGCATTGTTAATATTCTTTTCATTCGGAATAAACAATGTAACCGCATTGCCAACTTGTTGAGAGATTGCCTGCAAAAGAAGGGTTGTTCTCAGGACCTTGAGCTCATCTGGAGTCAATCTGCTTTCACATTGGGCACATGTATCCAAAATGGATCGGACGTTGGCTGGAAGATTGTTTTTTCCTTTTTCATAGAAGAAATCCCAAAGCATATCAATGGTCAATAAAGGATCTTCATCAAGAGGACCGAAATTGTCGATAAACCATTGGAAGCCTTTGATTTCATCCCCGCGATTGTTTTTGATAAAATCAAACATGCTTCTTTGGTCAGAAGCATATCCAGAAGAAATGTATTTCAAAAGCAGTGCAGTATATGGATGAATTGGAAGAATATCCATCAACTCTTTGTCTGTGATTTTTGCACAGTCCTTCACGAGTTTACGAGAATCGCGCAGACGGCTATTCAAATCATCTGCATACAATTCCCACTCCTTCGAGACAGCTGGATCATTGTTCTTTTCCAAAGCTTGTCCCATTAGCTGGAAAGCAATGTTTTCCGGGAGCTCCAGTTTACATGTAGGGCTAACAAAGCGGTCCAGGATTTTCTTTTTGTCTCGGTCGGTATCGCTAAAAAGAGCCGTGCTTTTATGGGTTACGATACAAAGATAGAACGGTTCTGTTGCGCTCATCTCCGCAAGACGCTGGAAGCCTGTCAACGCGTTTCGATTGTGGATAAAGTATTCCGTAAATTCATCCCATATAAAAACAATGGCTTTCAGTTTGTTACTATCTATGACATTTTTCAGCCATTTCAGCAGCCCGTCGATATCCAGTTTCAGAGCAGTAATACCGGCTTCATCGGCGACCTTAAAAATCTTGTTCATCAATGTAATCAAAGCAGCATCAGAATTTTCATATTGCTTTAATTTATCGATTACATCATCGGCCTTTTCTCCTGAGAAGAGCGCAGAAAACCTTTTTGTTATCAGGCTGTTGAAATAATCCCTGTTTTCCTCCTCCTGAAGCCAGCCGAGAACAGCATCTTTCAGAGAAGCTTCTCCTTGATTTTGAATTCCATGATCCTGAAGGGCCTTTTTGACACTTTCCTGAACGGCCAAAATTAAATCCCGATCTCCGTAAATGGAAGATGCTCCATATCGATGAACCGTCAAAATCTGCTCAGAAGAAGTCTTTAATCCCTTGAATTTGTTGAGAAGATCTTTGTCCAGTTCATATTTTGTAAAATATGCTTCAATCTCATCTTCTGACGCATCAAGCAGTTTCTTCAGTGTCAGAACAGCGTGGGACTTTCCTGTGCCATACGAGCCCTCCACCCAAAGAGAAAGTTTTTCTTTGCGTTCCAAAACTTTTATGGTATTTTTTAAAAGTGAAACGAATGTTGCATGTGGATAGAATTTCTTCCAGTCAACTTTCCCTTGATCTATCAGCTTCTCGTCAACAGCAGGAAAGTATTCAGGATCAATGTCGAAGTAATCACGGTATTTTTTCATGATTTCAGTGCTCCATTAAAAGAGGTTCAAAACATCTGCTGAAGTTTTATCGCTTCGAAGCGTGATGTTATCCAAATCAAGATTGAATGATACAGATATAAACTCAGGATAATTGATGGCAAGCCCTTTTAAGACTTTTTCCATAGTCTCTCTGTCCAAGCCGAATATTTGAGCTGGACTAACGCCAGCACTCTCAACTTCACAATCCAGCAAACGTGAGAGGGTGAATTGATAATAATCGGTACATGCTTCCGCGAATTTGTAGACGGAATACAAAATAACGAGAGGCTCAGGGGTTTTCCATGGAAGTCTTACAAAACCGGTTGAACGATTATTCTCTTTTTTAGTTATTCCAAATCCCAACTCGGAAAGGGGAAGTTCTGTCATTCGTGTTATAGAACTCCAAATATCATTTACCCAGGATTCTTTCGCACCATCTTCAATTAAAAGAGATGTAAAATAGTCTCTTGTATATTGTTCGTTAAAGGAAATGCGTTTTGTCAGCCAATTAACTTGAGGAGAGTAAGAAATATTTACAAAAATGATCCCCCAGGCATTTGTGGATTCATATCCAATTCGGGAAATCAGTTCTGCGGTACTTGTGAACCCCTTTTCATCAAGCAACTCTGCATCTCGCAAGAAACGCTTGAAAAAATTATACATTTGCGAACCAAGATCATGCTTGTCCTTAAATTCATTTTGGTATTCAAAATACTCTTTTATCCAACTCATCTTGGGTGAGAAGTGCGAGTACGTGTTAAGGCTTTTTACTGACCCGTTCATGGTGAAATCTCCGTTTGTTGTAAGTAATGATTTGTAGACTAAACAACCTTTATCGACCTTGTGACACATTGAGCAATGTGAACATGAATCACTGATGGTAACGCTTCCATTTTCAACGCTTATACATCCATTCGGGCAATCCGCTTCACACTCTTTACAGCCAACACAACAGGCAGCTTTATGAAATACATTTTTTACCAGTTTTATGAAATCAGGGTTTTCCTTAAGAATAGACGATTTGAAAGTAACAGTGTACCCATCTTCTGTATACACAAGATTGAAATAATAAATATTACCCTTATACATGACACCATAAGGATCGGTTTGAGGCAACAGTACACCAATAGTTTTTATCCATTCTTTCCAGTCAGTACGTGGGGCTGTTATATGCATTGAAAAAGACAATTCATCTTTTGTTTCATAATAATTGACCTTAAGAGAAAGATCTCGACCATTCTTTCTTGCCTTCCAACCACCAGTTGCAACAAAGCTTTCCAATAGACTTTCATCTTGGAATTTATCACGATATTGATTTCTGATAATATTTAGGAACTTTTCCGAGTCTTCAGAATACCAATAATTATTCATAAAGTCGTTCCGTTCAGCCGCTCTTGGACAAACGAGACACCCTGCACGACGATTTCCTTTTTTATATGCAGGATTCATAAATAGGTCGTTAGCATAAATATACAAAAAGACTTCTGCTGAATTCCAATCCAAAATCGGATTGCAACTATATTGCCCTTTGTGTTTTGCTCCATAACAGATAAAATCGTATTTGCTTCTGGATATACTTTCATCACCTCGAACACCGACAAAAGCAAACCCCTTAAAGCTATCTTTTTCAGTTATTTTCCTGAGAAGGGCAATCTGAGGCGCAGTTTTATGAACACAGCAACACCAGCGAAGAGTTGTTGAAGGCGGCCCAAATATATTCCATGAATCAACAGGATGAAGCTGTGATCTTGAGCTCAGGAAGTCAACACCAATCTCTTTGCACATTTCTTCTGTTTTGCGGACAGCTAAATATGTATCCGAAAATTCCATTCCTGTATCTGCGAACAATACCTTAAATGCATTATGAGGAAGGGATTTCTGAACTAAATCAAAAAGGACTATACTATCTTTCCCCCCACTAAAAGCGACATAAAACACATCAATCTTGTTTTGATATTCAACATAGGCGTTGTAAATTCGCTTAACTGTTGCTTGAATTAGAGATTCCAGTATTTCTGAATTTCGTCTTACCATTTCAGGAATATTTACACTTTGCAGGGTTGATTCTTCTATCTCACAATTCTGAACAAATTCAACTTTTGGAGGAGAATAGAGATTACCACCTGTTGTCTTCGCAACCAGCTTCCCTCGATAAAAGTAATTATTCGCTTCTGCCCACATATAGGGAGAAGTATCATCTTTTTTGTATTGCCATCTTGAGTTGAATCCTAAAAGATCCATTTCCTGATAGTAAACTGGTCTCGGTTCTTTGCTGAAAGGCAGTGGTGAGCTGTTTAGCAGAAGTCCACCAGTTTCTTCATCGTATGTATATGAATACATAATTTACTTCTCCTGAGAACGAATTTGTCTTGCTTCAGACAAGACGATATTGATTTCCGCATAACGACGACGACCAAGGAAACCTGCATTACAGAGATAATCCAGGGCCGGTTCATCTGAAAGAGGACAATCTGATTTTGCGATAACGGTAGCCAAAACTTGATTATAATCAAATAGTTTTGCTTCATTTCGAAGAATTGCGCCAACGCACACTGTTGCACTAAACTGATTGTGATAAAGTTTGAACCTCTTACTGAATTTGAAAACAAAGGATTCAATCAGATAGTTTGTCCATGGAACTCCGATATTGGGAAAAGCTGCAAACGATGTAATTTCAGCAATGGCGATAAAGTCACCCGGGCAGAAACGAGCTATTGCCTCGTCCGTTGCAGCCACATCAAAGGAAATTGATTTCAGCGAAACAAAATTGTCCTGGCTGATTCTGATAGAATTCTCGTATACTGCGTCAAAATAGGTGCTGGTGACGGATGGAATACCTGCATCATCGCACAATTGCTCTATATCATGATAATTGAAGGACTCGCGTCTTGAACAAAAACCAGCAAAAACATCTGCCATGTCAATGGGGTCATCAACCGAGCTGATGATGTTCCCTTTGAAATTGAATCTTCCAGTATATTTGTGTTTGAGAGCATCCCTGAAACCTATAAAAGGAAGATGTGAATAACGAACCACATATTCAGAATACTCTGCTTCAAGTTTGTCCCACAGCTCTGTCCCTGTCATGAACCCTTTGCTATGAATCTCTGTCTGAATCATATTGGCGATGACATCCAGATCGTTCGTAGAAAGATCTACTATGTCGGCATGCATATACTCCCCTTTGCCCGCATTGACAAATTCTGTATTAGTTGAAAGTTCTCGTTTGATGATATCAAGAGGAATATGCGGCAGGGCAGATTGCATCTTGTCATAATCAACAGGCTCTTGCTGTTCTTTCAAATATTCACGAATTTCAGATGAAGGAGAGACATCAACCCCTTTGTCTTTTGCAATGCAGGACCGAAGAAGAGGATATGGACATGCGCGTGCAGCTAAAAAGCTTTTCAGCATTTCCGGCGAATTAATTTTCCAATCTGTTTGACGCCTTGAGAATTCATCAAAAAGCGCCTGATAATAAATGACTGGTTTTCCTTCATTGAAAAGCCGTACAATGTATCGACTTATTTCTTCAAAAATATCAGGAGATGCCAGCTGAGAAGGAGCATAAATTCTTCCGTCAAATTCAACTCCAATGGATTTCATTGTTCTTTGAATCTCTTCATCAGAAATATTGCAACTCTCTCCGTACATATTCTCCCAGAAATTGCGGAAGCGTTTGTTGCTAATAGGAGAATTTAAAATAAACCCTTTTGCAAAGGATTGATCCAAGATTGAACCACATTTTTCTGCAAAACCTCTAGGTCCACCTAAAGACTTCTCTTCAACTTTGGGGGCATTGTTAATCTGTGAAGCATGCTCCCCAGTCTCTTCTGTTTCTTTCCTATTATCCGTTTCTGTTTGTTCTGAATGAGTTTGAGGTAATTCTATTGCTACAGGAGAACATGTTCTCTCCAAAGAAGGATCAAGCTCGCCGCGAGAACAGTGAAGCTCATTGCACAAATCTTCTATGGTCAGCATCTGTGTTTTAGCCCATTGAAGCAGATCTCCGCGTCTTAATCCGTTACATTTCTTCAGAATCAAGAATTGAATTCCATCTTTGGTTGTTTTCCAAGGATTATAATGCGCACTGTAATCAGAAGCCCTCATAAAAGGATATAACCTTTGAACAACCGGCTCCATTGTGCCAAAATTTCTTAAGCAATAGTACGTTGTTTGAACTTTTCTAAATATTTCATCTACAATCAATTCTTTCTGATACATCAAAGAGAATACTGTTTCCAAAAGAAGTTCGTCTGAAACACACGAGGAATCTTCCTGTTTTTCTTTAACATTTTGTTCGGAATCTGAAAAAGGCGATGCTATTGACGATGCCTTTTTTAAAGTAGCACTTTTCCCTGTTGAGTTTGCACTCAAACACAAAACAAATATCTTATCTTTTTCAAGGTTAGCTGCTGTCGCTAATTCAGCAGCAAGTCGCACACAGTTTTGAGAGGAATAATTCGTCTCGATCCAAAGTCCTTTTGAAAACTCTTTTCCGGCAGTAAAGACTTTTGGTGATTTCGAAATAGCAATACGTTTCCTTAATAAGGGGAAAGGGTGACTCGTCGAATCAATATAGTCATCTAACAATCCTGGATTATTATTTGCTATATAAGAGGCAACAGCCACAATTAGGCCACTCCACGATTTTAAATCAATAATACTATTCTTAATTTGAACAGCGCGTGGTTTGGTAAAGGACAAATCTTCGGATGGATTGTCTAAAGAAAACGAGAATTCTTCTGGAGTCTTTTGTGATGATGAGGTTATTGGCGATTTAGGTGTGTCTTTTTTCTTGTCTTGAAGACAGGAAATCTTGGCAACTTGAAAGTTTTTGTTGAGAGGCTGTTTGTTTGAATGGCTGTGTTCAGAAACATCAAGCGAAAAATCTATGAAAGGGCTGTGCCGCATGCCCTTTTTTGACATGTTTTTTTGTTCCTGATTCATATTTGCGGTGGTGTGCCCAACAACTTTGTTAAAGCTTTTAGCAACAGGGGGAGCCGGGATACCGGGCTGTGCTTTGTGCTTCCGTTTCGCTTTCATGGTCTGTTCTCTTGGTTGAGATATTGTTGGGAAGGTTCATGTGCAAAGAGCACATTCCACCGTATCGACACACGACTAGGCGTAAATATATACCATGTGTGGATGGATTTCAAGCCTGTTTTTACCTCAAGGACTAAAAAATGCATGTTTTTTAGGTTCATTTCCTTCATTTCTTCGTCCCCACCATCTTCCCCGTGGCATCACGGTAGGTTGTCTTGCTTCCTGATTCCGTGGCTGTGCCTGCAACCTTTCCTGTTGCGTCACGGTATGTGGTCTTGTTTCCGGCCTCGCTGGCAGTCCCTACGGTCTTCCCGTGGGCATCGCGGTAGGTCGTCCTGTTCCCCGCCTCCGTGGCCGTTCCCACGGCCTTTCCTGAGGCATCCCGGTAGGTGGTCTTGTTCCCGTTTGTGGTGGCGGTGCCAATCACTTTGCCATGAGCATCACGATAAACGGTTTTATTTCCGTCCATCGTGGCCGTGCCGACGACTTTGCCGTGGGCATCGCGAATGGTTTCCCGTTCGCCACAAAACACGGCGGAAGTCAACAAGAGGATAGTCATAATCAGGATTCTATTCATTTTTTTCGCCTCTTTTGTTTGTGCTCATGACGTTCTATAATTGCAGATGCCAGTTCAAGGATTCGGTTCCTCAATGTTTTTGGGGAAACAATCTCTGCTCGACCACACTGGTGCATCGTCCATGTAAGGAGTCGATATTTTGCCATCGACTTGACATGAAGCTCACAACCCCCGTTAGGCAACAACTTAATCTCCTGTTCGGGATGAAGCGGATGAGTCTGAATAAGGCTAGTCAAGTAATCATCACATTGTACAATAACGTTTTCAACAACCTCGTTATTGAAGATTGCTTCCTCTGTGACGGTCTTGATGATTTTTGCGTCTGGCGTAAATGTTTTTTCCGTGGTCACAATGCTTTTTATACGGCGCACGGCCAGGGTTCGCGACTCTTTCTTCATCCGGCAGAACCCCTTCGTATACCAAACGCCATCAAAAAAAACAAGTGAATGTGGTTCAAAATCTCGTTCAGTTATGTTGCCCATACTGTCGTGATACTTGACGTGGCATACCTTGTGCTTTTGCCATGCGTAGAAAAGGGGAACAAAGATATCTGCATCAATATGTGCCCTGTTTGAAGGAATGATTACTAAGGAGTCAATCTGGGCTTTTTCAAGGAATTCTGGATTGTTGCAAGTTAGCAAATGATCGACGGTACTACGAATCTGTTCCTTCATGGGGGACGGAAAAACGTGTTCAGCAATCCTTGCGCCAAGAACAGCAGCGAGCATTTCATTGTCTTCTACCATCGGACAATTAAATGTCCACCCATGATGCGAAAGATAAAATCCGTTTTTCCCTACGTCAAATTTAATGGGGGCATTGAATTCGTTCTTCAAGGTTTGAATATCGCGGCGGATAGTCTTTTCCGAGCATGCATGGTTAAGGCCATCATACATCTCGCATTCTCGCATTTCTGCTGCAAAGCTCACACAGTTAGGGTACCGATTCTCCTTCAGTTGAGCCACGAGCCGAACCAACCGATACAATTGTTTTTTGTTCACGGGCATGCTATCAGAAGCCTTTCATATTTATTTGACCCTCTGTGTAATATAGCACAAATGCCTGGACGTTTTATGTCCATGCAACGTGCCGATCTAAACTTTTTTTGTACAAAATGGCATTCTTTCTAAAATAATTGCGTTAAGTAACGGGATTCATGGGGTGAATGAAAAAAATGTTCAAAAACATGAAGAACGACCGCGTTCATCTTGATTTTACGCATATGCGGGTGTATATTCATTCGTTATTTCCCCATCATCCCAGTAACCAATCAATAAAAAAGTTCATTTAACCAGATCGTCAACCGACGCGAATACAAAGATGAACCAACAAATAATCAGAAACGCGGAAGAAGGTAATGCCGAGGCGCAGTTTGAGCTCGGTAGATGTTATTATAATGGCGATGGCATCGAAAAGGATATGACTGAAGCAGCAAAATGGTGGAGAAAAGCCGCAGAACAGGGAGAACCCAACGCGCAATACGCGCTTGGCGGATGCTATGCTTTTGGCAATAATGTCGAAAAAAACGATGCAGAAGCTGTCAAATGGTATCAAAAGGCTGCTGAGCAGGGGCATACTGAAGCGCAATTCACGCTTGGTGGATGCTATGCGTCTGGTAGCGGAGTTGAAAAAGATAAGGCAGAAGCGGCAAAATGGTGGAGAAAAGCCGCAGAACAAGGGCATATTGAAGCTCAATTTAGGTTAGGACTATGCTATTATAAAGGATATAACGCAGAAGCAATCAAAGCAGAAGCCGTAAAATGGTTCAGCAAAGCTGCAGAACAGGGACATGCCAAGGCTCAAAGTTGTCTCGGTATATGCTATTTTGATGGTTGGGGGATTAAAAAAAATAGAGATAAGGCTGTTAAATTGTTTCATCAAGCTGCAGAGCAAGGTGTTGCCCTAGCACAATGCTACCTTGGTATATGTTATTTCTATGGAATTGGCAGGGGAGTAAAGGAGGAGAAGACTGAGGCATTCAGGTTGTTCCGGAGTGCTGCCGAACAAGGAAACGTTGAGGCACAATATAGACTTGGCAATTGTTATGAACGGGGAGAAGGGGTCGAAAAAGACAAGACAGCAGCCTTTATGTGGATCAGCAAAGCCGCAGAGCGTGGACATATTGAAGCACAAAGAGAGATTGGATCTATCCATTTCAAAAATAAAGATTATGTTGAAGCGGTAAAATGGTGGAGAAAAGCAGCTGAGCAGGGACATGCTGAAGCAGAATACCTACTTGGTCGATGCTATGAACACGGTAATGGGGTCCCAAAGAATCATTCTGAAGCCATTAAATGGATTAATAAATCTGCTGATCATGGGTTCCAATTCGCTAAAGGTGCTCTAAAATGGCGGTTATACTAAAGCTTACACGTTGCGATTTTTTAACACGGTTTCACGTTCTGTTCAGGAGACCCTCAACATAGACGTTAGTTTGCGATAAACGTGTGCGGCATCCTTCGCGTCTTCCAGCGCGTGGTGCTGAACCTCGCCATCGACGCCGAGCGCGAGCTTGAGCGAACGAAGGGACACGCTTCCAAATCTCATGTCTGATTCCTGTGCTTGGAATACATCGTTCATGGCAAGTGCCAGACGCATGCTGTCACGACCGTGATGCGAGAGTATCCGGGAGAACTCCGGGAATGCGGTCTTCATGAAAGCCATATCGAAGGCAAGGTTGTGGGCCAACGGGGTAATCGAGGTGATTCCGTTTTCCTCTACCCACTGCACGAGCTCAGCACGGACGTCAGCGATTTTCTCTCCTTCGGTCGGGTTGAGGTGATTTGTGTTCAGTGCCGTCAAATCGGCACGTTCGGGGTGTTCTGCCCGAATCCTGCACGAGAATTCCGGGATGTCCGTGGAAATCGTGAAGTCCGGATTGAGCGGGACGATGGCGATTTCCAAAACTTCGCAGTTGTTCGGGTCAAGCCCTGTGGTTTCGAGGTCAATAGCCGCAAAGATGTTCATGGTGTTTCTCCTGTTGTTTTTTTAAGGTTGTTGATCCTGTTTCTTCTGGTGGGACAAGCTCGTTTTATCTGCTTCGATGACCATAAGCGAGTCCCCGTATCCCCTCAACAAGAAACAGAATCTGGAAAATCTGGAACACAAAGAAAATGGTGGCCACGACGAGAATAACTGTTGCGACGACAATGTAAAAGATCAGCAGAACAATCCATTCGAAGATGTTTGCTTCCTCCGGCATTATCATGTCCCAAAGTTCAATAAGCGGGTTTACAAGCCCGGCAAATGGACCGGCATATTTCTTTCTGGGTTGTCGTTGCGTGGCCTTCTTCGCCTCATACTGCTTTTCGAGCTGTTCCAGGCCCCTGTATTTCAGAGTGCCATCCTTATAGCTCTTTTGCAGCAGAGCGTTCAGCTCAGCGAAATCGCTTTCCGTTGCAAAACAGCCTTGGTCAGCGGCAGTCGAAATCCATTTGTCGGCCTCATCATAGTCAGCTTTGACACCTCTACCTCGTATATAGCAGCGGCCGAGTTCACGCTGCGCCTCGGCGTGGCCTTGTTCTGCGGCGAGACGATACCATTTTGCGGCTTCAGCGTAATCTCTCCGAACACCGTTACCGGTCTCATAGCAGCGAGCAAGTTCAAACTGAGCATCGGCAAAATCCTGATCGGCAGCCATCCGATACCATTTGACAGCTTCCGCAAAGTCCTGCCTGACCTCGTTGCCGACTGCATAGCGCTGTGCAAGCTCAAACTGAGCATCCAGATCATTGGCGAATGCATTGACCGTCAGCTTCTCTATGGTCTGATTCATGGCATGTCTCCTGTTTCGCATGTTATATCGTTTCGGACCGAAATCTCCACAATTCCGTATCATCCGTTTTTGTCTTTCTGAACTTAATATATCACGCTATACTGTCATAGAGTGTCAGTCAAAATAGATTTTTAGAAAAAAACACGAAAAAAATGGATGCGGTCATCATGTGACTGCTCCTCAATTCGTTTTACCATAGCGACGCGCAACTGCGAAACAGAAGGTCATAAGCGAGCAGAGAGCCTGCCACTGGTCGCGTGGCGGATACCCGTTGCACCCGTTGGATTCCTTGACGAGGCGGTCTTCCTCGAACAGTTTCAGATTCCAACTGGAGCCATCCAGGACGGGCTCGTAATAGTCCTCCGCCCACTCGTCCGGTCGTCCGGTGTTCAGCTTCGCCTCAATCGTGGAACGTTCGCGGGAACCGATGCGACACCACTTGACGCCCTCGATCATGGAGTCGACGATGATTTCGTTCATGGCGAAATCAATGGTGATGGTCTTGCCGAGAGCATTCGGCCATGAGTTTTCGTGAAAAACGAGCTTATTGTAGTTCATTGTCTGTCTCCTGTTCAGTTCGTTCATTCAGTTC
>Ga0310696_10008158_pt1 | contig 12239 bp, 13 predicted proteins | sample AusTroGonzalo_MG_4_FD_203885 | JGI IMG/M metagenome (GOLD analysis project Ga0310696, IMG submission 203885) | Bovine rumen microbial communities from tropical cattle in Woodstock, Queensland, Australia - Gonzalo_02 (v2) (version 2) | ecosystem: Host-associated > Mammals > Digestive system >... | reverse complement strand
ATTTTTTGAATTTAATTTTATTTGATCTAAATTTTTGAAGAACCTTCTATTTTGAATAAAGTTTATTTGAAAAATTTCATCGGTCTTTTTACAAGCATAAAATCTATCTTTCATATATAGAAGTTTACCTATTTCAGCATACCAAATATGATTGTATTTTCCACATTCTTTTGACCTTAGAAATAAGGAAGCATTTTTATATTTTATTTGTTCATCATCTGCTAAAGGGACTATAGTAAACATTTTTATTTTCCTTTTTTAATTATTTATTTAGACAAGAAAGGTGGCCTTTTATTGACCACCTATTTTAATTTTATTCAGTTGGTGTGAACTCTTGGGATAGTTTGGTAATTTCCTCTTGTGTAAGAACCCTGTTATAGATTCTTAATGAAGAGAAATAACCTGCATTCCATCCATCTTGCCAATTATTTCCAAATACATATAGACCTCCTGTTTGTGAAGTTGATAAAAATGATATTGTTGTTCCTGTTTGTATCAAAGTTCCATTTATATAAAGTGAAACATGTCTCGTTGTATCAATAGTCACAACAAAATGATACCATGTATTTAATTGTGCTGTAAAATTGCTAAAAGAAAAACTAAAGTGGGCTAAGTCTATAGAATCAGTAGCTAAACGAAGCCAGACTCCATAATTCGGACTTGATCCTGTTTGTCCATAAGCAAATAAGAGTTTAGCATTTTGATTGGTGAAATATGCCCACATTGATAATGTTCTTGCTTCGTTTCCTTTAGCTATTCCAGTTTGATCATATTTCCACCATCTTTTTGCAAAAGAAGAAGCAGAACTATATATACAGGGAACACCTTTAAATGTTTGAGCTGTAAGTAAACCTGTCATATTGTTTTTATCAAGGATTTGTTGTCCCGTCGCTGCTTGTGTTTCATTTAAACTTTGAAGTGGTGCATAGAAAGAATAATCATCTGGGAGTGGCATTGATCCTGATTTTAGTTCAAATGTGTATTTTCCCATTCCTTGAGTAGAACATCCTGTAGATGAATTTACAATAACATTGACTTCACCTGAAGTTGGAGTATCATAAACACCATCATAAGTAAACGTTCCTGTTGAAGAATCAAATGTAATTCCGTTTGGTAAAGTTCCGCTTAATGAATAAACAGGTGTGATTGTATTCTGTGTTGTGTATGCAACAGATTTTGAAGCAGAACCATCATCAATATAAAATTTAAATGATTTATCTGGAACTGTTATTTGATTTAATGCAACATTTATGTTTAATGTTGCATAAACAGGTTCTGGATGATATGTTGTTGTTACTGCTATCTGAACCTGTTGAGTCTCATTGGAAATCTGCGTTCCTGTTGACGAAATCTTTAAACCAACTCCTTGTCGATAAATAGAAACGCCACTTGGTAAAGTTCCTGAAGAGATTGTAAAAGAAGGATATTCTATTTCTGTCATTTGAATATTTTTAGTATCGGATGCCTCTGTTATGAAGTTAAATGTTTGTGGACTAGGAACAGTTAAAGTAGACGTTGCTGAAGTTTTTATAGTCACATTTATATCTTTGGTGACTACATCTTGTCCTGACATTCTGACAACAAGATTATAAGTGTGATCGGTATCAGATAGAGCTTTTCCTGAGAATTTACCAGTTGATGTATTGAATGTTATTGTATTTGGTAAAGTATCACCTGAAATAATTTCAAATGATATTGGAATAGAACAAGTATAAGTTATTGATTCAGTGTGAGCTTGAGCAGGATTGAATCCTGATAAAGTTTGATCAGATGCAGTTATTTTGTAAGTTGGAGTAAATTCTTGAAAAAGTAATTTCACTTCTTCCTCGTTCAGAACTCTATTATAAACTCTTAAAGAAGATCTCCATCCTGGGTGATAAGGTCCAATAGTTTCTGTCTGACCACCAAGACAGATATATGGTTTTGTTCCAACTGAAAAACCATTATCAATAGTCCTTTCTTTTTTTAATTGACCATCAACATAGAGACATGCTTTAAGTGAGATTGGATCATGAGTAACACAAAAATGATGCCATCCTCTTAATGCGTCATTTGAAGGAAGAGGATAAATTTTCCCAGCTTGGCCGGCAGTTCTGTATGGACCGAACTGAATACTATTTGGGGTGCCACTTGTTTGATTAAGTCCAAAAAGGTTATCTGGTGCCTGTCTCTGCCCATATGTTAACATCCAAAATGAATTTTGTATGTTAGTAACATCAGGTTCTATCCAAATTGAAAGTGTGAACGGATCACTATTTTTTGGAACGTCATAGTTTTCATAATTATTGTAGTAGATTGTTCCATCTGAATCATATATAGCAGGTAATCCATCTTGATTTTCACTAAAACTAATAGTTCCATATTTATTAGAAAAAATAACGTTATTGATTTTATCAATAAGATCACTTTTGAACGGAACATAAATAACAAGTCCCTTTGTTATATCAGCTCCACTTTCACTTTTTCCAAATGGGTTTAATTTATATGGTATTTTCATCCTAAGACCTCTCTTATAGCATCGATCATTTCTTGTGTAATTAAACCTTCTTGAATAGCATCTTGAATTAAAGAATCATTTAAGTCAATATTTTGAGCATCATTCCAATCACTTTGGAATTGAAAGTTACCAGAAAGAATAGCATTTAATTGATCTTCTATTCCAAGTTGTCTCATAGCTCTTCTGATCTGTAATTTAGTAAACACAGTCTGAGGTTGAGGAGGCACAGGTTCTTTTTCAACTATTTGACCATTTTTTATTTCATAATGTGATGCTCCATAAGGAAACTTAGCATAACCATCTTCAAATAACATAACTTCATTATTTGACTTGTTATAACCATATATAATTTTTCCATCTCTTTCAATAGTATAAGGTGCTTCAACAATTTTATTTTGATCAATTTTAAGATAAAACATTTCTTTTTTCTCCTATGTTAAAAACTGTAGGCATAAGAAATTGCCTCATGAATATTGTTATTTGAATCTTTGTAAACTCTTCTTACAAATACATGGATCTGTGTCCCAGATAAAGTTTCAGGAATGTCACCAACATTTGATATGTTACTATTTATAGAGATCGTTTCAGCATCATCTTGATTTGTAAATGTTAACCAATTTTCAAGTGTTGCGGTTTCTCCAGCATTCAATGAATATTCAGTAAAATCAATCTGTCCAATGTCAAGTGTATTTGAAGAAAGAGTAATCTCGTTAATAAACACTTCAAAATTAGGATTGTAACCTAATTCAAAAGTCCCAGTAATTGGAGTTGAATTTACAATGATGTTGTGTTTATTCGTTCCATATAAGGAAGTAGGTATTTTACCTTGCTGATTTAGTTGAACTAAGTTCCCTGAAATAGAACTGAAGATAGGATCTGTTTCGGTATAACCAGAAATGAATCCTGAATCATTCTGTAATTCACTAACTTTAGTCGGAATAGTAGGTTTATCTGTTAAATCATTATATGAACCTGAAAAGAGATCTGATTTTAATGCTACTGTGTTATCAATTGAAAATGTATTTCCACTTAAAACTAATCCTGAACCTGCAGTATATTTAGTATCATCGTCTTTAACAGGATAACGTGTCCTTCCATTAAGAGAATCTTCTCTAACGAGATACCCATCAGCATCAACTAAAGTACGCACAGTACCTTGAACGCTAAGTAAATCATCTGACGCTTTCATATGTAAAAAAATCCTTTATGTATATATGTTTAATTCTATTTATTTTTAAATTCAATTATTGTTAGATGGAGTCCTCAATGACAATTGACCATTGTTAAAATAAATGTATCCTGTCCCTTGTAAAGAAGCTAATTCTCTTAAAACTCCTGGTGCAATTCCTATATAAACTTTACTATTTTGAGAACCAATTTGTATATTTGAATCACCAACAAATTTATTTTCTAGAAAACCTGGACTTTCATCATATGAGTCATATCTAACTTTATATGCATTTTTTGTAGGTATACCCAGGTCTCCAAGTTGATTTTGACCAATATCTATTGAAACACTACCAGAATATTCTTGAACTCTTATTGATCCTATTTTAACAGAATTTACTTCATTTGATGAGAGATTCTGAAGCTGTAGTTCACCAGATAAATATTCAGGTGTCACTTCTTTCCAATTACAATATACGTCATATGTAGCTGTCCCAGATAAATTAAATGAAAGAGAAGGAACATTCAAATTTCCTGTTCCAAAATATACAAAACCTCCATTTATATAAATTTCATAATCTGATAAAGAAAATCCAGAAACAAATTCAAAATCATGATAAGTTAACTTTCTTGACTTAATTAAAAATGAAGCTTCCTCTGGAAAATTTATATATAAATCATTTGAGATCATTTGAGAATAAACTTTAAATTTTCCCTGATCTCTTTCAAGGAATCCAAGAATAAAATATCTATCGCAATTAGAGAAAGGAAGTTCTCCAGATCGTCTTGTAAAAAATATTGATTGATCATAACCATCCCAATGATCAATAGACATTTCCAAAACAACAGCTATATCTTTACAGTCATAATCTATATCGATTCCTGAAAGAGGAATAACATCATGTCCTTCTCCTTCATCTATTTTGTTATAAAATATTGCAAAAAATTGATTACCTGGCAGACAATAAACTAATCCTTTATCTATAGATAAGTATTGTTGTCCGCTTATTTCAATAACATTTAATTTAAATGGAAAAGTGGTCTCATCTTTTACTATTTCTTCTTCATAATCTTTATAATGAAAATCAGGAATAATTTCACCATTTATTGATTTGCCTCCACCCATTGATAAAGCCATTTCTATAGCTTTTAAATTTCTATCGGAAGCACCTAAAACTTTATATTCTGCCATTTTTCTTTTTCCTTTTATCTAATTCCTAAATGCCAAGCACCAACATCATATGGTCTAAACTTTCTCTTTACTGTTTCAGAGGCATTGTAAACTGCACTCATATCTATAGCTCCACTTAAAGTCAAAGGTACAGGACTTTGAACAAAATCACCAGTAAATACCCATTTGTTAGCTTCTTCAGAAACTGATTTATTGTGCTCATCTGTTTGTTTTTTATAGTACATCATTTCATCGAAAGACCCAAAAGCTTTTACAGGTGGTCTGCCCTCTATATCTGGTGTATAAACGTACCAAGAACAAATATCAGTAGGAACTCCACTAATTATAGCTTTCGTGCCAGCATTTAAAAATTCTCTAAAAAATCCAGTATCATCAACAATTATTTCGAAATTCCATTGATCATAAGTATCAGGATTTGTATCATCACTGTTTTTATAGTAGTATAATTTTTTGTAACTAGGTGGCATCAATAAACCTTTTCCCTGTGGTATAGTAATTTTATCAAAAAGTGTTACACCAGAGATATTTACAATAGGACCACCTGACATAGCATAATCTTCATCTTTTGAAAAATATGTCCATGTTAAACGCTGCACCCATCTCTGACAAGTTTGTCCATAAAGTGGTTGACCTGCTGTAGTTTCAAGGTCTGCCCAAACTTCAGGAGGAGGATCAAATCGATAATCATAAGTATATCCTTCTATCATTGGAACTTCAATAGATTGATTTGTTATTTGAAAATCTTCAACTTTTCTTTGCCAAGGCTTTAAACCTTTACTAGGTTGATATGAAATAGGAGCCATATCACCTGCTTGATTTTCAGAACTTATATTTTCATATTCTAATGTAACTTGTGCATATGAACAATGATCACCATGTTCTTCTGTAGTTAAGTTTGTTATAGACATTATATCTTTAAGATAAAATCCAGAAAGAGATCCAGATAATGGAGTACCCGCAGATGGAATAGCAGGATGTCCAACTAATTCAGCCGTATACGGAATTTCTGAATAACCTTGTTGTTTTGACCAATTTTCATATTGATCAGGCTTAAAATATAAGTATCTGTTGAAAGTGAATCTTCCAGGTGTAGATTGATCTTTTGTAACTTCTTTATCTATTTCATCAAATTGATACGTCCAACTCATAATTTTTTATTTCCTTCTTTATATTCTATTTATTTTTAATTCACGATTTCAAGTTTAACACCTATAGCAGTTGGATCGATTCTGTCCATCTTCTTTTTGATTCCCTCAAGTATATTTTTAGTCCCTTCAGCTATTGAATTAGCTTTTTCTTGTGATGCCCTTTCTTCATCTCTTTGATCTTTTAATATTGGTCCAATGTTAGCTAATGAACTAAATCCAGAAGTCATAAATTTATATCCTTCAGCTGTTCCGACATCAATTGCATCAACACCTTGTGCTTTCCATTCCAATGCTTTATCAAGATAAGATTTAATCATCTCATTAGTGGACATGATAAATTCTCTTTCAGTATTTAATGCTTCCATTTCAGCTTCAAACTTTTGGACTTCTAATTCACTCATTTCTTTATATTTTTCTTTAGCTTCTTCAGGGCTGAATATCATTTTTGCATAAACTTCTCTAAATCTTGCAATTTTTTCTTCAAGAGATTTAACTTTTTCTTTTGGAGTAAACCCATTTATTGCAGATGATATTTTATCCAAAGTACCTTGATACCAAGTATCATCTTCTAATTTTTTCATTAAAGCTTGTTGGATTTTATTGAAAGTCTTTAAAAACTCTTGGCTTTCTTGAACTTTTCTTTGTAAATCTACTAATGACTCTTTCTTAGAAGCTTCTGAAGCAAGCAATTTACTTTCTTTTTCAATTACATTAGCAGCATTTATTGCGAGCCTTGAGTTCTCCAGGAAAATATCTTGCATATCGAGAGTTCCATCCCTCATAGCTTTCATCATCTCTGCATAATCATCTGCAAGTTGATATTTAAGTCCTTCAAACTTCATAAATTCTATTTGATAATTTAGACTAGCTTCTTTAGCTTTTTTTTCTAAATCACTTGCATCTTTTTTAGTCTTTAAGAAGTTGTCATAGTATTCTTCAAGTGTTTCAAAAGGATTATCAGGCAATATCAGTTCATCTCTTGATGATTCGCTTTTAAATTTTTCAACCAATTCTTTTACTGATTCATCTAATTTATCAAGAAATTCTTTTCTTTTATAAATTCCTTCTATCCAAGGTCTAGATAAATCATCTAAAGTTTCCTTATTTGTTTTAAATCCATTTCCAGTAAAAAAATTCAGAACAGATTCATAAAAATCTGATATTTGACCCCAAACTTTATCACTTACTTTCTTCCAAGTAGAAGAATAGTATCGACCAACTTCATCTGCAAGTAAAACTGCTCCAACAGCTAAAGCTGAACCTAATGTTTGAAAAATCAAACCCACATAAGGAATAGATTTACCTGAAAATCCTTTACCAAGAAATTCAAAAGCGCGAATTAAATTTAATTGAACTTTTTGAAAACTTAAGAAAATCTGATTACTAAATAAACCAAAAAATGCTCGTATTGGTCTTAAAATCTGGACTCCTAACCATAAAAATCCTCTTGTTACAGGAATCAATATATTGTTAGCAAGATCTTTTCCAAATCTTTGCATTAAAATTCTAAATGTTATAGTGACTCTATTTAACCTAAAGTTTCCAGAAGTAAATCCATTCAATAAAATTTGGAAAAAATTATGAACTTTTGAAGAAATGTTTCCTAATGCAGAGCCGGCAAGTAGACTTACAATTCCTGTTAAAGAAAGTTGAAGCAACATAAATGAACCTCTTATAGTAACAGCCGCAGATGCTAAGCTTAAAAGAGTTTCTCCTATCGGATTTTTTATAAACCAATTAAGAAAATTAAATAAGGGTCCAAATAATTTTGAAAGAATTTCACCTGCTTTAGCTAAAGGTCCATCTACAAATGCATTCTTTATATCTTCTAAATATTGAGAAATCGATTTAGCTTGTGTTTCAAAAGTGCCTTCTTTATCTTTTGTTTTTTCTAAAATGCCAGAATAAACCGCAAGTGCTGTTGCTGCCTTTTCTGTAACTCCTGTAGCTTTTTGAATTTCAGAACTTAAATGTTTAAACTTATCACTATTTACATCAATGTTTATACCATATTCTTTAAGTCCTCTAGTTTGTCCACCTAAGGATTGTGTTAACTTTAATGAAACATCAGTAACAGATTTACCATAAAAAGATGCAAGTTCTTTTGAAATTCTAGATAAATCTGCTGACACTTTACCTAATGTCATATCATCAAAACCAAAATCTAATCTTGAACCTATAGTTGCCATTAAATCTTTAGCAGCTCTATTTGTATCATGAAATCTGTCAACTAAAACTTTCACACCATTAGCAGCATTTCTATTGAATGAACCAAATACAGCTTCAAATTTTCTTGTTGTTACTAAAGCAGAACCATATGCATCACCCATCTTTTTAGCTAAAGCAATAAATTTAGTAAAAGTCCAGCCAGCAAATATAGTTTTACCTAAAGTAGAGAGCTTTTCAGAAGAAATAGCGGTCTGTTTTAATTTTTTATCAACTTTATCTATTTCTTTTACAGCTGAATCAGCATTCTTTACTTGTAAGATTAATTCAGAAATATCAGCCATTTGTTACCTCGCTTTTAAAATTCTAAATGAAATTGTAATTACATATGTAAACCATTCAGGATCAGGATCATGCCTAGAAATATAAATTTCACTTATTTTAACATATTCACCATTATATATTTTTACATTGAAATTTTTCTTTAATGCATATCTAAAATTCCTTACTAATGAAGAACAATAATTATGACCATTATTCTTTCTTTCATAAACTTCTATATTCAAATTAGGAATTTCTTGAATAGATAAATTAGAAATGTCAATTAAATTTCCATATGTCCAAACCAGTCTAGTAAATAGTTCTTCTTCTATTTCAGGCATTTCCATCTCAGTTAAAATTTGACCAGATGTTAAAGAATATTCACTTGCTAAAAAACCTGAAATAGTAGATTCTATTTCATCATATATTGTTATTCCAGATAAAGAACCGGATAAGTTATCTACCATTTTAAAAATCCTGTTTATTTCTATTTATTTTAAATTTTCTTAGAAAGTCTTTACGGGCTTCTATATCATCTTTAGCATTGCTTTGATCTTTATTTTTCTGTTGTGAAGGTAAATCTGACCACTTCAATGCGGAATTAGCTTTTCCTGATTTAGAAATTCTTTGAACATCATCTAAGTCTTTCAATAATGCTCTTATATCAACATTAATTGCTAATTCTTCACATTTTAATTTTGCTTGTATTTCAGAATTAACATAAAAAGCTGTCTCTAACCAGATCAAATCTCGCAAAGAAACAGCCTCAAAGTTTATAGAATTCGTTTTAAACATTAAATTGATTTTATTTGCATAAAATGTCAACTCTTCATCATATATTTCAGAATCTTCACCTTTTACAAGTTCTTCGATTTTTTTTTAGCAATTGAAGATTCTTTTGCTTTTGCTTCATTATATTCTGAAGAAAATTCAAGTACTTCTTTTGTTAACTGCATACAAGCAAATAAATCATTTTCAATTAAAAAGTTTATATCTTCATCTGAGCATTTACATCCCCACTTTAAAGCCATTTTTACCATTTGTTCCTGAGCTTCTAAATCTTCTTTATTTTTTTCAAATTTTTCAGATAAATCTTTAATTTTTAAAAGACCAAACCCAGTAATTGGACTAATGGTGACAGTCTCTTCAAAGCTTTCAATTTTTACTTCTTTAGTAGGAATAGATCTAAATTTTGAGAGATTAATTTTTGGCATAATTTTCTTTTTCCTTTATGTTGAATATAAGGGGAAGTATTTCATTCCCCTATGTGTTATTTTTATCAATTACCTTCTGTATAGTTTATATAGCTTGTTGTACCATTAAAAGCGAACGTCGGGACGTCATCTACACCAATTTCTAAGTCACCAGGAGAAGCAACAGTACCCGAAATAGTAATTACATCACCATCAAATGCAGTACCTGCAATTCCACTTAATGAAGCAACATATGTGGCTAAACCTTTTGCTGCCTGTCTGAAAGTGAAAATATCAGATGTGAATGTAGTTGTGAATGTAAAGTTATTGTCTGTTCCAGGAGCTGTTACAACAACACGTGAATCATTATTTACTTTAAAATCTTGTGTAGAAGCATCGCTCATTCCAGGAATGGTTAAAGTTTGAAAACTATAATCTTCATATACTTGACCAGAAACAGTTAAGTTCATGCGAAATTCTGTAGCACTAAACGCTGATCTATCTAATTGACCTGCCATTTTTATAAATCCTTATATTTTTATTTCTATTTATTTTAATGAGAGATTAATTGTGAATTTTTTATGAATAAGTTTAATTTTTCTTTAGTAGTAGTATAAGCTTGTTCAATAAAGTGTTGACCAGATTGAAATCTTGTCCCATCATTCACATATCTACAATAACCACAAACATTAGTTATTTGAATTGAATTATGATATGTAGTTAAAACATATGATGAAGCAAGCTTTCCAGTTCTTTTTGGAGAAAAAATTTCAAGATTGTTTTCCATTTCTTTAGAAAACTTATCTTTTATATAATTTAATCTCTTTTTTAAAGAAAATGTATATGAATCAACACCGTTTTTATTTAGTTTAAATCTCATCTTTTAACCACCAATTTAATTAGAGCATCTTCATTATTCATTGTGCCTAAAAATACAACATCAAAGATTGAATAACGCTTTTCATTATAAACTAGAGCTAATTTTTCTTTATCTAAACTAAAATCTACCACTTCTTCTTGAGAAACAAAAAACTCAGTGAAAAAATCAAATTTATCTTCATTTAATTTTTTAGTAGTTTCTAATTTTACACATTTCATATCTTTTGAAAACTGATCTGTGTAAATTACTTTTGTTCCAGTTTTTACTTTCTCTAATTGAATTAAAGTTATATCAGAAGACCATAACTTAGAACTTACCAATTTAGTACATAATCTTTTAAATTTATTTTTTAACATGATTATTTCCTTAGTTTTAAAAGAGAGAATTTAAATGGTAAGAAAAAAGAAAAAAACCCAAATTAAATTCTCTCAAAAATTTTATGTCCATGTAAAACCGTTCTTTACCTTTGAGTTTGGTGATTCTATTCTTTCTTCTATTCCTAAGGCAGCTAAGATCGCTTTTACAAATGGGGAAAATAGATCTCCCTTATTCTTATAATCAACCGAACCTTTAATTGCTCCTCCAACATCAAAAGAGGTTAAACCTTCGTATTGATAAAATAAGTTTAAATCAATATCAGCATTGAATAAAAAGATCATTTCCTCACTTACAACTTTCGTTAAATCATCTGCTGAAGTAATTTCTTCTAGTTTATAAAATGTATTTAACAAATTATAAGAAGTGTTCATATATTTTGTTAGTTCATCGTCACTTAAAGCAAGTAAATCTTCAGCATTAATTCTAGTTGCAAGATAAGTTTTTATATCAGCTAAAGTCATTCTTTTTTCCCTTTAATTCAAGGAGGGTTTTTTACGCCCTCCTTATTTTATATTTCAGATTAAGCAGAGAAATTAACACCAGTTAATTTGATCCAGGCGTTATTTGCATTGCGTACTGATAAAGTTACTTCCTGAATGATTGATAATGCAGTGTTATCACCAACTTTACCTAATTCAGTAGCAGTAAGAGGACGTAAATTGTGGAATGAGAGAGTATTGAGTTCTCCAATATAAATTGTCCCTTCTGGGCAATTTGAGTCATAAATGATCTTGATCTCCTGACCAGAAATTGGATCGAAAAATACTCTGCTGAATCCGCCAATTCTTGTTTCTCCAACCTGAGTTCTCTGATTCTGTAATGTGATATCATTAAGTTTATCAGAATGAACTGTATTGCAAACTATGACTGTAGGACGTCCGCCTTTGAGACGGAGATCACGAATAGCATCGCAAATCTTTTTATAAGTTAATGTTCCTGTATCAGCTTTTTCATTTGTTACAAAGTAATCTAAGCCACCAAAGTGACGAGCTTCAGAAGCGGAGCCATCATCAGGGTAACCAGAATAAAGCTGTTGCTGAACACGATTCTTGATATCAAAAATAGCATAATTAGCTTGAGAAGCAATTTGAGAAGAAGCATCTTCAGATTTGCAAGCTAAAACAGAATTACTCATTTTCACACCGCGTTCAAAAATTTCTGTGTAATTTGATTTCTTTGAAGCCTGATGTTTAACATTTCTACGTTGTTCAGAACCTTCTACATTAGAAGGAACAAAAACGTTAAATTTACCGGAAACAGGAGTTGATTCACCATCTTGAGCAGTAACTGTTAATGC
>Ga0310696_10008157_pt1 | contig 12240 bp, 11 predicted proteins | sample AusTroGonzalo_MG_4_FD_203885 | JGI IMG/M metagenome (GOLD analysis project Ga0310696, IMG submission 203885) | Bovine rumen microbial communities from tropical cattle in Woodstock, Queensland, Australia - Gonzalo_02 (v2) (version 2) | ecosystem: Host-associated > Mammals > Digestive system >... | reverse complement strand
CGGCCGTTCTCAGCGCTTCTATCAGATACCTGCCCGTGTCGAAACCCAGCGCGTCCCATACGGAAGATTCTTCGCCATACTTTTCAAGATATAACTGCCTATACATATCAGTATATTCATCTCCTTCCGGTTTCAAGTCAACGGAAACGAAATAGGCGCCTTCGGCAATTCCTCTGGTATTATTGATTGTTCCGGGAAGAGAAATCGTAATGTCCCCAATGATTGTTCCCTTGAAACCCAATTCACTCAGATACCGCAATGCCGCTTCGAAACCGCTTCCAAATCCCCGGGCGCAAACAATTTTGGGATTTTGGTTAAACAACTTGGTCGCAACGGCTTTTTGATCCAAAGAATTAGGATCATATGTCTCCTTGATATTGATAGTAACTCCTGCAGCCTTGGCTCCTTCCTCATTATACTGCTCTATTTCCTTCCCCCATAGATTGTTCGGGTATAACAACGCAACCTCATCTGCCTGCATACCTTCTTTTACGAACTGCATCAGGATGGCATCCTGGATTTTTTCGTTGAAGCAATAACGGAAAAGATAGGGACTTCTGTTATCTTCCAACATTCCAGAACAAATCGTGGCCAACGTAACCATTTTTTCCTTGAGAGTAATGTCGTTGATTGCCTGAAATTCGATATCGCCCGTACTGATTGCTCCATCCACTTTGTTCACTCGAACCAACTTCGTCATGGCATTAATGGCACCTTTGGCCGAAGTCTGGGTATCTTCTGCGACCATTTTTATCTTTTTTCCATTGATGCCACCTGCCTCGTTTGCCAGGTCAACGGCAAGCATCATCCCTTTATACCCCCTGTTTCCCTGCAATGCATTGTCGCCTGTCAACGAAATGGCCCCGCCGATGATAACTTCATTTTTGTTTGACTTGCAAGAAGTCACCACCAACGCAAAAAAAACAAAAAAGAGAATGGCAATCTTTTTCATAACTCGATATTGTTAAACATTAATGACTCTATAGACTTTATATCAGACTGAATGATTACTTCTTTCAACTGGCCCTGCCCCATAAGAAGACTGGTTTGACAGAACCCAACAGCCCTCGCTATAGCCTGCTCTATCAAAACAACCGTCACCTTCAAATTATCTCGCATCGTCTGGAGAGTTCCATACATCTCCTCCACTGCCCGTGGCGAGAGACCGGCGCTGGGTTCGTCGAGGATGACGAGGCGAGGGCGGGTGGCGAGGGTCATGGCGAGGGCGAGCTGGTGTTTCTGGCCGCCGCTGAGCTTGTCGGCCATCTGGCGCTGGAGTTCCTTTTTGGGGCGCTGGAGCATGGGGATGATGGCGCGGAGCTGGTCGAAGCCTTCGCCCATGCCGGTGTTGAAGGCGAGTTCCAGGTTCTCCCAGACGGAGAGGTTGGGGAAGACGCGGCCGCCTTGCTGCATGATGGAGAGGCCTTTTTGCGCGAGTTCGTGTGTTGAAAGCGACATGACCGATTCTCCCGCGAACGTGATGTCGCCGCGACGAATGGGAATCATGTTCATGATGGCCTTGCCGAGCGTCGACTTGCCGGAGCCGTTGAGACCAATGATGCCGACGGCCTGGCCTTCCTCCACGGAAAGGTCGATGCCGCGGAGGATATCGACGCCTTCCTTGTAGCCGCCCCACAGGTCTTTGATGGTCAATAGCGCGCTCATAGGCCGAGATAACTGTTTCTGACACTCTTGTCGTCCAGGACTTCGGCCGTGGGGCCGACCTTGGAAATGACGCCGTCGTCGAGGTATGCGCAGGTGTCCGCAATCTTGCGGACAAACTGCATATTGTGTTCAATCAGCAGGACGGTAATCCCTTCTTTCTCTACCATTTCGCGGATAATCCGCTCGATGGTTGCAATATAGACCGGATTGACACCGGACGTGGGTTCGTCGAGCAACAGGAGGCGGTCGCCGCCCATCAGCAGGCGGGCCAGCGACAAGAGGCGCTGCTCTCCGTAGGAGAAGGCGGAAGCTTCGGTATCGAGCATTTGCAGATACTTGCTGTCCGTTCCGAAAATGCGTTCCAGCACAGCGCGGGCCTGCGCTTCCTTAGCCACCTCTTTCTGCTTCACTTTCCGGGCCTTGAGCAGGGATTCAAAGGGGCGCTCGCCCGTTTCGTCGTCCGAAGCGACCTTCATGTTTTCCATGAGGGTAAGCCCCTCGAGCAACTGTCCGCCCTGGAAAAGGCGCCCGATGCCCATGAGCGATATCTTGTGCGGCGAAATCTTGTTGAGATTGTTTCCCTCGAAGATCACGTCGCCCGAATAGCCTTTTTCGAAACCGGTGATGATATTGAATAGCGTGGTCTTGCCGGCACCGTTCCCGCCCACGAGCGCCGTGATCCTGCCGGCCTCGACGCCGAGGTCGACGCCTTTGAGGAGATTGAACGTCTCGTTGTGGGCGCTCGTGAAGCTCATCTTGATATCCTTGATTTCCAGCAGCATCTTACTTCAACACCATTTTACCGAACAGCCCCTGGGGGCGAAAATAGACCACAAGAATGAGCGACAGGCCATAGATGACCTGGCGGAGATTGGCCGCGACCGCGTCGGGAAGACCGACGAAGCGCAGCAGCTCGGGCAGGAGGACGACGAACAGCGCACCGAACACCGGACCCTTGACATTGCCGATGCCACCGATGAACAGGGCGCTGATGATGAAGATACTCTCGTTCAGCGTAAAGCTGGTGGGATCGATATAACTCACATACGCGGCATAAACGACACCGGCGACGCCGGCGACAGCAGCCGAGATGAAGAAAGCCCAAGCCTTCGCGGCCAGGGTATTGCGCCCCATGGACTGCACCATCAACTCATCGGCCTTAATGGCTCGAAGCGTACGGCCGTACGGCGAATCGTGCAGGTTGTTAAAAAGCAAGATGGCCACGACCGCCAAGACCAGCGACAAGGCGAAATAAGCATAGACGCCCGACAGTTCCCAGATACCGAAAAGACGGATGCCGGGAATGCCGGGAATGCCGTAAGGGCCGCGGGTAACCGGAATCCAGTTGTAGAGGATGGTATAGACGATGAGTTGGAATCCCATCGACGCCAGCACGAAATAATCGCCCTTCAACTTGACCGACGCATAGGAGACGACAAAGCTGAAAAGCCCGGTGACCAGCGAAACGACGGCGATAATGACAACCAGGGGACAGTGGAACTGCATCAGGAAGAAAGTGCCGATATACGCGCCGATCCCATAGAAGGCCGCCTGGCACATCGTGAGCAGGTTGGCCATGCCGGTGGTCAGGTTGGCGCTCAACACCAGCATAATGTAAATGTTGAGCATGATCGCGATATGAAAGACATACTCCATCCTACACCACACGTTGTTTATATCCGGCAATACCCTGCGGCCGGAGGAACAGGAATCCCAGGAGCAGGGCGAAAGTGATGGCATTCTGCCAGTTGGAGGCGAAACAGTACACGGTCAGCGACTGCAGGACACCCAGCAGGAGTCCGCCGGCTACACAAGTGCCGAAACGGCCGGCACCGCCGATGATCATCGCCACCATCGCATTGATCAGCACCGTCATCCCCATGTTCGGATCCAGCCCCACGTCATAGACAAGGGCGCAACTGGCCAGGCCGATGAACAGGCCGCTCGCCAAAAACACGAGGGAAAAGGCCCGCTGCTTGTCATACCCGAGCGACTCGAACAAAGACTCGTCCGCGCTGAGCGCGCGGACCCGCAAACCCAGACGGGTACGGCCGAGCAAAATCAGGAAAGCCGTGATAGCCACCACGGAAACGATGATCTGATACAACTGCGGCGTCGTGATAATCAGGTTGCCCAGGGAATAAGTCTTGAGAATGGCCGTTTCCACTACCTTGGTCTCGTTGCCGAAAACCATCGCGATCAGATTGACGATCACCGTCATCAAGCCGATGGAAGCGATCATCGTCACGCTCAGCGAAGATTTTTTGCCGCGCAGGGGCCGGTATACCCCAACCTCCGAGAAGAGGCTCAGACCCATCGTCAGCGCAATCGCCAGGATTGCGGCCAGAAGCAGGGGAATGCCGCACTTGACCGCCAGCCACCAGAACGCATATGCGGCAAAGACGTAAATCCCCGCCGCTGCAATGTGGAAAATGCGTGTTGTGTTGTACACCAACGCGAACCCGATGGCGAGCAGGGAGTACAGCAATCCCGTTATCAGACCGTTGACGATGAACTGAGCGAACATACGACCACTTAATCTGACAAAGATAGTAAAAAATCAAGCAGTTCCTTCGGAAATTAACTGCTCAGCAAGTCATCCATATCCTCCTGAATCTCGTCGCTTTCCTGCCTGTTCTTGAACAGACGCTCTTTTTTCTCTTGCAGCTGCATTACTTTCTTCTTAAAGAGCAGCACGCGCAACGCGCGCTCTTCCATAAGAAGATCCGTCTCCGCTCCATTGTCTTCCCGAACGGCGCTCAATTCGATCTGTTCTTTCAGATAGATCTCAAACAGGCGGATGACCTGTAAAGAAAACAATTCCTTGATACCCTTTGTTATGCTTTGATCGCCGTGCTTCACCGTGATCAGGAGATCGACGGCGTTGGTATCCGCATCGTATGAGAAATCGTAACGGCTCGAATGAGAAGCGCAGATAAGCCTGCACAACAGAAGCAGGTCATCCTTCGTCGCCATGATATCCTCATCATCGGCCGCTGCCAACTCAAACCCCTGGAAAGCATTCTCCACGTCAAACAGGAAAAGATACTCCTTATACAAGACCAGGTCTTCGACTTTCGATTCGGGGCCGATGCCTTCCAGCACTTTTTCAATGTTTTTCTTCTCTGCTTCAGGATCATCCTGGTGTTTCTCACGGACTTGCGCGAGGATGTCCTGGAAATCAAATAACCGATACTCTCTGTCCATTGTTCTACTTCGTTAAATTGTCCATGATATATTGCTTGGTGACCTTCAAGACGTTGTCTTCCCCCACCTCGAGGTCATACATGTCTTCCAGCAACACTTGCTGGAGCAGGCTCTTGAGCCCGCGGACCCCCAGCTTTCGCTGGATGGCCAGTTGGGCGAGCGCGTGCTTGCCCTCGTCGGTCAGCACCGCATCGATGCCGTTGTATGAAAAATACTGCTCAAACTCGCTGAAGGGCGAATAGGCCCCCAGGTCGAACAGGGCAACCATCTCGTCTTCGGTCAGCGCATCGAGGAACACGAAATTCTGGATCCGGCCCATGAGTTCGGGTTTCACGCCGAAATTGAGAAAATCATCGAGGGCCGGTTCGTCGTCAAGGACATTAGCCCGTTGGGCGGCCTGAGGCTTATCGGCCTCCGGCACTTGCATGACGCCGAAACCGATTTTTCTTCGCTTCGCGGAGGAAGCCTTCTTTCCCGCCTTATCCGACTCTTTCTTCAAACCGTCGAACACGCCCGTGAAGACAAACATCATCTTCCGGGTGGGCAGTTTGATCCGGTCGGCACTGTTTTCATAACCGGCCCGGAACTCGACCTCGCCCTTGTCGTCGATGATGTTCAGCATCTCATTGATCACCCGGGCATTGTACGTGCCCGAATCCTTTCCGTCCTTCTTCTCGAAAAGCTTGTCGAACTCGTCGAAGCAAACTACGGCCCGCTCAATATCCTCTTTCGCCCAGCCCTGGCCCAGCAGCGAAGTGAAGCTGTCCGTCAGGCTCGGCCCCACGATACCTTCCTGCACCAGCGAGTTGCAGTGGACAATGACGAACGGAACGCGGAACAGCTTGCTGAGCACCTGCATCCCGTAGGTCTTGCCCGAGCCGCTGGGTCCGCACACCAGCAGGTTGCTCTTCGGCAGGAACAGCCCCGCCTTTTGCCCGTGCATCAGGTAGGTGAAGAAGGATACGGAGAGTTTCATCTTGTACTTCTCCTGCCCGATCACGAAGAAGTCGAGCATCTCCCGGATCAGTTCGGGCGTGATCTTCTTGTCGATGATCTCGTCAATGGGAATCTCCCACTGTTTGCTCATCATCACGAACTCCTTCGTAGAGACGGGGCCGACTATCCGTTTCCACTCTTCCACCCGCTCCAAAGCCATTTTCTTCCGTTCATCACACGGCTTGTCCTTGATTGCCTCCTGCCGCGACAGGTGCTGCATCAGCAAAAGGGTGTACTTCGGCACCTTCTCGGGGTTCTTTGCCATATCGTTGAGATACAGATGCGCCCGCACGGGCGCCACACTGAAATCCGCGAACAGCAGATACCTTGCGTTTTGTCTTTCTTTTTCTGCGGTCATGATTATAGGATGTTAGTTGTATTATCAGGCTTCCCCCGCCAGCCGATGAGCCAGGCGGTGATTTCATCGACTATTCTATAAAGACATCAAAAATCCATAAAAATTTCAAAAACTTACCAGTTCGAATAAATGCGGATCGTGATCGGTATCCCGCTCTCCTTGGCGGGTAGAAGATAGTCTTTCATCAGTTGCTCCCATTTCCCCTTTGAGTCGGAAAGACCGCCTTTGCTGGTGTTGTCGCCCACCAGCAGGCAGCCCTGCGTCGCTTTCTCTGCGTTGCCGCGATGGATCAGCACACCCTCAAAGCCGGGCACTTGAAGCAGGCGGGGCATGTAGCCGCCACAAAAGTCTTTATAGTAATCGATTTTGGAAAACTTCGGGCTCTTTCGCCTCATGGTCACGCGATATGTTCCCGTAGGAATTGCCGTCTTGCCATACACCTTTCGCTTCAATATCTCCTCCAACGGCATCGCCTGGTCCAGCCCGCGATCCGTATTCTCGAGCGTATTGCAGAAAGGCTTTCCATTTACGTAAAGTTGTCCTATCGTATACTCCGCCTTGGCGGCAAATCGCCGGATGACCAGTTCGAGTTTATCCATGGATCTTAAAGAGCATATATTCTGTGATGGGACTTTGGGCATTGAATGTGAAATCGAAAGAGGCTGCATTGCCCGTTTCACGAGAAAAGTTGCTGTCGCGGATGAAGAAATCCCCGTCATACCCAAGGAAAACCGTATGAGCCCCTTTTCCTGCCAGATACAAGATAAGCGCACCGTAATACTCCCTGTTGTCACCTTTCTTAAGGAAAGTAGATAAAGTTTGATACGCATCTGCCAACGGTTTCGACCGGGGCTTGCCAACAGGCGGCATCACGCTGACGACTTCAATGTTGGAAATAAGTCCCTCTGCTGTCAGCCACTGATGAAAGCTCTTTATCTGCTGATAGCCGGCAACGTGCCCGTGGGAAAAGCAATATTGGTTGATGGCCTTCCCGATCATCCTTTCAGCCTCCACACCCTGTGACTTGATTTGTTCGGCGGTCATGCACGTCATCGGTTCAAGCGTGTTGTGAAATCTCAAGTATGCCGCCAAGACATCATACACATCGCTGATGGGTCCGCCAGCCTGAAAAACGCCTGCATATTCCAACAGGAAAGCGTAACTCGCAAGCAGACAGGTTCCGCCACGCTGCTTGTAATCCGATTTCATCATGCTTCTGGAAACCATGATAGCGTCGTTTTCGTTCAGTAATGCATGATTAAACTAATATTCTGATACGTTCACCTCTCTCGTTGAAGAAAAGTTCTTTTCCGCGGAAAACAACAGACGCCACACCGCTTCCGCAATTGTTCGCATCATGAAACTCGCAAGGAACGATAATCTCCCCCTGACGATTGATGAAACCATATTGGCCGCCCTTTCTGACCTTCGACAAACCGCCATGAAAAGGCTCTGCCTGATGGTATTCACAAGGGACGACAAGTCGTCCTTCCCTGTTTATGAATCCATATAGTAAATCCATCCGAACTTTTGCTCTTCCTTCGCTAAAGAATGAGGCCTCTTCATAAGGATAGAAGGGAATTACCATAGCTCCATTTACATCCATATACCCAAATTTACTGCCATGGTAAATTGTTATGAAGTCGCTCTCTTCTATTCCGTGTTCACACAACGCCGCCAATCCCTCGGAGTATGAATAGTAATAATACTTACTATCATTCATGAAGGTTTCTCCCTCACGATTAATGAGATAAGCCCGATTCCCATCGTCCATCACAAGGGCAAAGCCGTCTGAAAAATCCTCTGCCAAATTGTACTTGCACGCGATTCGCACACCCCCGTCTCTCCCTATATAGCCCCACTGTCCATTCAGGCTTTTGATGAGTGCCAGTCCTTCTGAAAAAGGGTGCGCAAAATAGGCGCGAACAGAAAAGACGGTATTACCGTCCAAATCAATGTAGTGCCATATGATCCCCCCCAAGCTAAATGCCGCCAAACCCTCAGAATAATCCTTAGCGTAGTCATAGAAGGCGGATTGAATTTCTTCCCCAGCTTCATTGAGGACACCCCATTTCTGATACCTGTCCTCAATCTTCATAAACAAAGCCCGTCCTTCAGAAAAAGGGCGCACGCCATCATATATCGGGGGAATAACGACATCTCCCGTCGTCTTGTCAAAAAAACCTTCCTTTTTGTTATGACGGAAAGGAATTAAATGTTCCCACTGGTGCATAATAAATTGTTACAATGTAAGATCCTCGCTGAATGTCATGGATGAATTGTATTCTCCGGCGACGCGGACCGTATGCTTTTCTGCGTCGGGGAAGACGAGTATGCGGACACTATCGGGCGTGATTTCGCGGAGAACGCCACCGTCGACCTGCCAGAAAGCCTTTTTCACTGCGGTCCGGTCGATTCGGATCCAGGGGCCATACTCGCCGATCAGGCAGGCATGCACGGGATGCGGTTCCATTTCCCGGGAGAAGAACACCTCGGTACGCTGGATGATTTCGTCCAGACGTGCGGCAATGATCTTTTCATTTTCATCCTGGTAGACACAGTGCTGCGGCTCGGTGTAACGATAGAGGGCTGAATGCCTGCCCCGATCCCGCAACGCCTGGTCGATGTATTTAGAACCGTACATCTTGTCAAACACGATGTCATTCACTTTTTCAGCCACAACACCCTTCATCGAGCCTTCATCCAAATCGGATGTCTTGAACAACACCTCCCGGACTTTGTCCCGGAAAGGATAATCATAGCCAAAAGGAACGGTCGGGTCATATTCGCTATGAAAGGAGATGACGGCGGTCTCTGAATTGTCCAGCATTTTCAAGTTGGGCACTGCGCCCCACATATTGCACACCGCACGCACCGTAAACTGCGTAGAGTCATCGGGATTGACGGCATCGATGGGGCCCATGTCCCGGATGGTCGTTCCAAACAGATTATTGATGAAGCCTGTAATAAGGCCTCCCTTTGTCTGGTCCGGCCTGTTGTCGTTTTGCATGAAAACCAGATTGAGCGCCGTGATGGCGCCCGCGCTGCTGCCCGCCAGAAACACCCGATCCGGATCCACGTGCCATTCGGACTTTCCGACCAGAAAACGTACCGCAGCATGGGCATCCTGCAACGCACGGTAACCAGCCCGGGTCGTTTCCTCCTTGATAAGCCTGAATCCCATCCGATAATTGATCGAAGCAGCCACATAGCCCCGCTCGGCAAAGTGACGGCACCATCTCTCGCACTCAGGGTCAGCCTTGTCCTGATAGTAGAAAGCTCCGCCGTGTATCAGCACAAATAACGGCCGCGGCTTCACGCCCGCTCCTTCGGGAAGATAGACATCCATCGTCAACGGACAGGGCTTCATCCCGGAAAACACGGCCGGCTGACGATTCAAAAAAACATCTTTGAAAGGCAACCCGTCCTCCCGGGGATAACTGGTCCAATATCCTTTCTCGTTGCCATAGATCACATCCTTCTCAACGACAACCGGATAGAGCGGCTCACGATACAACGTCTTCTCTGAGAGCTCCGGAAATTCCGGTTCAGTATAGGGCCGGAAACTAAACTTCCGCTCGACGCCATCGTCCAGCACAATCCGGCAACCCTTATTCCCCACCTTGACGGTCACGGGCCTTGCTTCAGCATAGAGCTGGCCTTTGTCGGCGTAGAATGTGCCGGCCAATTCCCTGGAATCTTGTTTCTCAAACCGGGCAACACCTGTCCCACTCCCGTCCGACAGCGTGATTTCATAAAGGGTGCCGGGGGTTGGCAGGGCCTCGTCGGGTTGGCAGGAGGGGAGGCAGAGAAAAAAAGCAAATGCCAGGAGTACTTTTTTGTTCTTAATCATTTTCTTTTTGGACCAGCATTATACTCTGCATAAAAGGACAACATTTCCAGGCTTAAGAGAAACGCCGTGTTTACCATGACTATCTCGTTTTTGAAGAAACGTGAAGTTGTCACGTATGACGTTCGGTCATACAGACTGCGCAGATCATCCGGTACTTGGATGTTGCCGTCCGGAAGCCCCCACGCATTGATAAAACAACGAAAACAAAGCTGATTTCCAAGCCAACAGAACTCTCTTCTGGATCTCAAAAGATTGTATTGATCCCCCAGGATATCCGCACGGGCACGGCATTCATCAATCTTCTCTCTGAATGACCCATCAATTGGGTAAGCAAGTTTCGACAAACCAAATGTCGCATAGCGCATGGACGAGTCCTTTTGAATCTGTCGCCATACCGAGGCTGGATACATTATCGTTCGTATGCTCTCGCCCAGAGGCGAAACGGCATAGTGATATACAAATTCTGCGAGCGCGCTACAATGACCCTCAAGCGTAGCATAATGCTTTCCATAACCCATCAGATAGCATAAATCGTAGAGGGAATCACGACGCAGCGCTTTCAGGTTAATATATGTATCAGACAGCAAAGATCCCTTATTGGAGCCTGGTCTCATTGCAACTCCGCTTTTGCAAAAGACATCGCCCAAGATGAAAAAACCTGTGACTTGGGGAGACTCTATTCCAAGAGCACGAGCGGCATTCCGGACACGATTGGCGTATTGGAGAAAGAGGCGAGCACCCGTATTGCCCGCCAAAGAGCAAATGATGTGAATCTGGACATTCTCGGCTTGATTGGCAGCCAAACGCTCAATACTACGATCCATCACCTCCAGTTCTCCGACTTGCCGCCCCTCGGATATTTTTACCACATTCCCGTCCGGCAACTGATTACGAAGCACATTAATATCCTGAGGGTCAGAATCGAAGCACAAGCAAACAAGGCTGGACTGTTCATCCGCCGTCGGCTTCCCTGCCATGAATCGTTTATAAATGTCAGAAGTGACACGAGCGCCGGTTCCGCCCAAACCAATTATCAATGTAGGGTACATGTTATTTCTTCTGCTTCAAGTTAAGGGGGATTCAGCATTGTTTATTGTCAAGGATGACGAAGGTTTTGCCGGAATTAAACAGCACGTAGCCGATGGCGGCGTTGGCAAAGGGGATGTCGCGGAAATGACCGCCAGGGTTATGGCCTGCGGCACGGAACAGGATCCGGCCGGAAGATTTGTGCGTGACAACGAGAACCTGTTTTCCCGTCGTGACATTTGTATCTTTAAGCTCCTGTAGGAACCGGGAGATTCTTTCAGACACATCGTTTGCGCTCTCGCTGCTACCTGTCGGACGGCAGGACATGTCGGCGCAATATCGGTCGTAGTCTTCAGAGAACTGGCTTTCAATCTCTTCGCGTGACAGCCCTTCCCATTTGCCATAGTCCAACTCCTTAAGCCTTTCATCAAAGACCAGTTGCCCGCCGACAATGGCACTTATCTCGCGTGCGGTCTCATAACATCGGACCATTGGACTGCAATAAATCGTGTCGAACGTCACGCCGATGCTCTTGAAGTACCGCCCCGCCTTCCGGGCCTGCTCCTTCCCTTTTTCCGACAAGGGAATGTCGCTGCCGCTGCCGATGAAAATGTCCTTCTCGTTAGCCGCCGTTTCGGCGTGACGCATGCAGTAGAACCCCGAAAAATCCGAATCAAAGTGATTTTCCGCCTCCGTGACATAGCGTCGGATCCTACGGTTCTGCGCCTCGGCATCCTCCTTGTTCTCAGAGGGGTGCAACGACTGCTCCGTTTGCCAGGGCATCAGGTAATCCTTTTTTTTACTTACCCCAAAATAGTGAATCACGATATCAGCTTCCATTTGATCTTTTGGCAGTTGCTGATTGTAAAACACACAGTTCCGAATCTCTCCGGCTCCCAGTTCCAACAATTTCTCTGTAAACGTTTTCAGGGATTTTCTTGTATGGGATTCACCGGCCACCAGCAAGACACGCTTCAGGTACGCCTTCGGGATGCGAAAAGGATACATCGTTTTGGTATCTCTTCCGTTTTCCTGATGATTATACGTCCTGTCGAGCGCCAAGATGGGCGCCTCGCCAAGCCCGTATGAAATCAGGGAGCCATAAACGGCCCCGCCACGGCCGATGCCCACGATC
>Ga0310696_10008155_pt1 | contig 12241 bp, 9 predicted proteins | sample AusTroGonzalo_MG_4_FD_203885 | JGI IMG/M metagenome (GOLD analysis project Ga0310696, IMG submission 203885) | Bovine rumen microbial communities from tropical cattle in Woodstock, Queensland, Australia - Gonzalo_02 (v2) (version 2) | ecosystem: Host-associated > Mammals > Digestive system >... | reverse complement strand
GGACAACCACGGATGGACGTATGATGTATTGCTGGATCCCAACAGCGAGCTGCGTCGCACGTTCGGCGGCGAGCTGATACCCTATGTTGTCATCTGCGATGGCGAAGGAAACATCGTCTACAAGCACAACGGCTACACGGACGGCGCAGAGAATGAACTCATCGAGAAGGTTCGCGAACTCTTGGATAAAGACAAGAAAAAGTAAGCCTGATAAGGACGACATAATCGCTTTAGAGGCATGAAGATTTCTCAAAAACAAAGGCTCGTCGTGGCTTCCATCCTTTTCCTGTTCGCAGGAGGGTGGGAGAGTGTTCAGGCCCAGGAAAAGGCAACCCTCAGCGGTAGCATTCAGGCGGATGTCCTTGTTCCGCAGGAGGACACGAAGATTGGTGCCAAGAAGTACGACGAGACGGCTTTGGCCAACACGTATGCCGACCTGCGCCTGCAGAGTCGGTATGTGGATGCCGGTGCACGCATCGAGTGGAACCAATACCCGCTACCGGGCTATGAGTCGGACTTCAAAGGTTGGGGATTGGCCAATTTCTACGCCCGTGCACGTTGGAAGACAGGTTCCGTTACACTCGGCGATTTCTACGAACAGTTCGGGTCGGGCTTCATCCTTCGAACCTACGAGGAACGCTCGTTGGGCATCGATAATTCGTTGCGAGGCGCTCATGTCCTCTGGAATCCTTTCAAGGGTGTTGCCCTGAAGGTCCTCAGTGGGCAACAGCGTCACTATTGGAAACACAACCACACCTGGATTAGCGGAGCAGATGCCGAGGTGAGCCTCGACGAATGGATTCCGGCACTTGGAGAGCATGGACACTACCTGACCCTCGGTGGTTCCTACGTCAACAGGTATGCGGAAGACGAGGATATCCCTTATGATCTTACTCATCGCCTGAATCTTCCCGAGATGGTTCATGCCTTCGACGTCCGTGCGCGTTTTCAGACGGGCGGATGGAACTTGCTGGCCGAGTATGCCCGCAAGAGCCAGGACCCTTGCTACGATAACTCCTATATCTACCGTCCGGGCTATGCTGCCATGCTTTCCGGCAGTTATTCCAAGCGTGGACTGAGCATCCTGCTGCAAGCCAAGCGCAGCGATAACATGTCGTTTCGCAGCGACCGCACGGTCAACGGAACGTCTTCGATGATCAACCACCTGCCAGCCTTCACGATGGATCACACCTATGCTCTTGCTGCTCTTTACCCTTACGCCACTAAGACGTCCGTAAAATGGGACAAGAACCAGAAAATGCTCTTGGACGTTGCCGGGGAATGGGCTTTTCAGGCAGAGTTCGGTTACAACTTCAAACGTCGCACGCCACTTGGCGGTAAGTACGGAACGACCGTGAAGGTGAACTTCTCCCATGTCCATTCCGCAGGCTTTACACCTCGTTTGTTGGATGGTCAGCTCAAAGGAAGCGACGGTTACGAATCGTCTTTCTGGAAGTGGGGCGACGAGACCTACTACCAAGACCTCAATGTTCAGCTCGACAAGAAGCTCTCGGCGAACTGGAAGCTGAACCTCATGTATATGTATCAACGCTACAATAAGACGGCCAACGAGGGCGAAGGTGGTATGATTAACAGCCATATTGCCATTGGCGAAGCCAAGTGGCGCATCAACAACAAGCTGACCCTGCGCGGCGAGGCTCAGTACCTCTTTACCAAGGACGACGAGGGCGATTGGGCGTTTGGTCTGTTAGAACTATCGGTGAATCCCCATTGGATGTTCACCGTCAGCGATATGTACAACGTCGGCGAGACCCACAACCACTATTATCAGGCTGGAGCCACCTATAATCTCGGTGCCCATCGCCTTCAGTTCGCCTACGGCCGCACGCGTGCTGGCTTCAACTGCACGGGTGGCGTCTGTCGCTGGATTCCGGCAACGAAAGGTTTCACCTTGTCCTATAACTACAACTTCTAAGACCCCCCCTCACCCTCCCTTCAGGGAGGGAGTGGTTACTAAAGAACAATTGGGACACATTAACATAATGTAGAGATATAACGTTGAGTATGATACATACGATTAAGATAATATCCCAACTCGCAAAGCCATTAACTCCCTCCCAACAGGGGAGAGTGAGGGGTGGTTGGGTTGCTGCTCTTTTTGCTTTTCTGCTCCTCCTTGCCTCCTGCAACGGGATTCCGGAGGACGAGCGTCTCATTTATGTAGAGCCGACCGCAGCACCTCAGACACCGGAAAGTACCGAGACTACCGATACTATTGAGACACCTGATACGCCTCAGATTGTCCAGACTTTGCGATACGTTCTCATCGAGGATTTCACGGGACAGCGTTGTGTCAACTGTCCAAATGCAGCGACTGAGATTGAGCAGTTGAAGGACGACGTGAAGACACTGCTTAACGTGGACGCTATCATCGCCGTGGGTATCCATTCGGGTCCCTTGGCCCTTTATTCCCGGGGTAACATTTTGGGACTGCGCACCGAAGAGGGTGATGCCTATTATGACCACTGGGGTATTGAACAGGAACCTATCGGTTATATCAACCGCCGTGGAGGCATCTCGACGGTTGATAAGTGGAGCACTCTCGTCCGCGAAGCCATCCAACAGCTTTCTGACGTCCATCTTTCACTTGATGTCAGCAGTGATGCAGAAGCCCGCAAAGCCGAGATATCATTGGAGATAGCCAACGCGGCAGCCACCGATGGTTACGTCCAGTTGTGGATTACCGAGAATAATATTACAGCCCTCCAGATGATGCCCGATGGCTCGGCCAACCAGACTTATCTGCACCAGCACGTCTTCCGCCGCACGGTCAATGGCCTGTGGGGCGATGCCTACAAGGCTGAGGCTGGAGTCAGGGACACGCTCACTTATTCCTGTGAGCTGGATGAGGCGTGGGTTTTGGAGAACCTGAATGTTGTTGCCTTCGTCTATAATAATGATGGCGTACAGCAAGTAACGGAAGCAAAGTTGAATCAATAAAAATATTCAGTCTATGAAAAGAGTCCTTACGACATTAACACTTTTGTGCACCCTGTTCGTACTTCATGCTCAGGATTGTGTGTTCCAGTTCGAGGGCAAGAACTTGGACAATGGTGCTACGGTGACTATCTATGCAGAGGAAGACCCCCTCTTCGGCTGGCTCATCTGTGATACAAACCCCTCCAATGACCCCAATGGTCTTTTCCTCTTGAACAAGACTTCAAAGGAGTTGTCGTGCTCGGCCACCATCTCCATTCAGTCCAATACGCTGTCCAATACGATTGCTGGCGACGATACGCAGTGGTGTATGGGTACGGACTGTATGCCCATCAAGACGGCTACCAAGTCCAAGGACTTCAAGCTCCCTGCCAATGCTAAGATAATGACCAAGTTCGAGACGTCGCCAACCAAGGATGGCGAGATGTTGACCAAGCTTGAGGTCAGGACGGGTGGCAAGACCTATACGGTCAATATCCGTTTCGTCAATGGGCAGGATCATGTTGCGGAGTTGACGACAGCCGCCGTCCACGTCGTTGAATACTATACGCTTGACGGTCGCAAGGTCAACGAGCAACCTCATGGTGTCAGCCTTGTGAAACTGAGCAACGGACAGGTCCGTAAAGTCATCAAGCGTTAACCGCACAGTCTTCCGAGCAATCCTACGCCCTCGTATGGTCTCTCTTCCAGAGAACGCAGGCCATAAGGGGGCGTTCGTTCTTCCTTGTAGGCTTGTGCAATAAAAAAAGCCTCTTTCCGTTATTATATACGTGAAACGTTTCATCCTCCTTATTTGTATGGCCGTGTTTGCCGTAGGTGCCGGTTCTATGCCGCGCTTTACGGCTGACTCCTTGGCGGCTGTCCTTGTGGATTCGGTTGCTACGGATTCCATTGCTGCGGACACTGCCCGTTGCACGTTGCGCGGTCGCGTCACGGACGACGAGGGGAAAGCGCTTCCTTTTGCCAATGTACGCGTCAAAGGGCGGGCCGTCGGCTCCATGACCAACTTGCAAGGAGAGTATTCCCTGAGCTTCCAGACGGCAGACTCCGTGGTCATCCACTATTCCATGATGGGATTCGATTCCAAGGAGAAACTGCTCCTGCGCCCACGTGGCAAGCTCGTGTGGAATGTGCAGTTGCGACAGACCGGGACAGAGATGGGCGAGCTCATGGTCAGCGAGGTGCGCCGTCAGATGGGGAGTATTCAGGAACTCGCCACGAGCGACCTGAAGCGTATGGCCACGACCTCGGGCAATGCCGTGGAGGAGCTGGTAGCTACCCAGGCGGGGGTCTCGACCCACAACGAGCTGTCCAGTCAGTACAACGTCCGTGGAGGCTCCTTCGACGAGAACTGCGTCTATGTCAACGGCATGGAGGTCTATCGTCCCCTGCTCATCAGCAGCGGACAGCAAGAGGGCCTCTCGGTCATCAATTCCGATATGGTCGAGCGCATCCAGTTTTCGGCGGGCGGTTTCGAGGCCAAGTACGGCGACCGTATGTCGTCCGTTCTCGACATCACCTACAAGAAACCAGAGAAGCACGAGGGTTCCCTCAGTGCCAGTCTTCTCGGCGCAAGCGTCTACGACGGTTTCCGGGCGGGCAAAGTCTCCTTCTCCCAGGGGCTTCGCTACAAGACCAACCGCTATATGCTCGGTTCGTTGGAGACTTCCGGCGAGTACGACCCCTCTTTCCTCGACTATCAGGCATACCTCTCGTGGTCGCCCTCCAAGAAGTGGACGGTGGATGCCATCGGGTACATCTCCCACAACGACTACCGCTTCAAGCCTCATGACCGCGAGACGAACTTCGGCACGATGGAGGATGTCAAGAGCTTCCGTGTCTACTTCGACGGTGAGGAGCAAGACCTTTTCCGCACCCTCTTCGGTTCGCTCTCGCTGGAGCGCAAGTTGGGTTCGCGTTCAAGCCTAACCCTTGGAGCTTCGGCCTTCTCCACGAATGAGCGTGAGACCTACGACATACAGGGCCAGTACTGGTTGGACGATGCCGGAAGCAGCGAGCAATTGGCCGTAGGCACCTACATGGAACATGCCCGCAACCTGCTCACTTCCAAGACCCAGACCCTGCGTGCCACCTACGACTTCCGTCCTTCCAGGCATCATATTCAGTCGGGCATCCTCTGGAAGCACGAGCGCATCGAGGAGAATTCCCGTGAATGGGAGTTCCGCGATTCAGCCGGCTATTCTATGCCTCACTATGGCGACCGCCTCGAACTCATCTATAATCTGAAGTCCGTGCAGACCGTCAACTCGTCGCGCCTGGAAGTTTTCTTACAGGACACGTGGCGCAAGGAGTTCTCTGCCGGAGTCCTTTCCCTGAACTATGGCGCACGCCTCAGCCATTGGTCGTGGAACTCCGAGACGCTGTTCTCCCCGAGGGTCAGCGTGGGCTTTGTCCCCGCCAAGAACGAGAACCTCACCTTCCGACTGGCTACGGGAGTGTACTATCAGGCACCTTTCTATAAGGAGCTTCGCGACACGATAACTTCGGACGGAGCCACGACTGTCCAACTGAACCGCAACATCCAGTCCCAACGTTCCTTCCAGATCGTGCTTGGCGGAGAATACAAGTTCCGCGTGGCGAACCGCCCCTTCAAGCTTACCACGGAAGCCTACTACAAGGCGCAGTCGCGGCTGAATCCCTACAACGTGGACAACCTGAAGATTGTCTACTATGGCCGCAACGAAGGTTCGGGCTATGTCGCTGGTCTCGACGTGAAGGTCTATGGCGAGTTCGTGCCGGGAACGGACTCGTGGATTTCCTTCTCTTGGATGAAGGCCCAGATGAAGCTGCACGGCCACAGCATTCCCCAACCGACCGACCAGCGGTGGAATGTCAACATGTTCTTCTCGGACTACTTCCCGGGCACCGACCGTTGGAAGATGACGCTGAAGCTGGCCTTTGCCCATGGCTTGCCGTTCGGCACTCCTCACTCGGGACTGGAGGCCAACGTCTTCCGTGCACCTCCCTATCGCCGCGTAGACCTGGGCATGAACTACCGCCTCTGGAGTCGTGACGCTGACCATCCGACGACAGGTTTCCGACGCTATTTCCGTTCGGCTTGGGTTGGCTTGGATTGCTTCAATGTCTTCGCCCTGAACAACGTAGCCTCGTATCTCTGGATAACGGACATCACCAACCACCAGTATGCCGTTCCCAACTACCTGACCGGACGAATGCTGAACGCCCGCCTCCTCATCGAGTTCTGAGGAAGCAGGCATCTTCCTTTCTTTTTTGTCAAAAAAGGGCGTTTACCGTCACCTTTCCTTCTACCCGGCCGATAGTCAGTCAGTTACGGGTGACGGTAAGGTGACGGTAAGGCTGTTTTTGGGCAAAAAGGAACCCGATGTGGCTGATAATGAGGACGAAAGATTTTATTTACCGTCACCTTTTTGGCATGAAGGCCAAAACGCTTGCAGGAATGGAAGGAAATGATATGGAACGGGTAAGGAAAGGAAACAAATTAGAACAAATACGCACAAATTTAAATCACAAATAGGCTCGAATAAAAAAGACTATCCGAAATTGTGCCAATAGGGAAGCCCGAAGGGCTGACAAGACCACAGGCAGAAAGCCCGAAGGGCTGTTAAGATTACAGGCAGGGGTGATAACCCCTGCTAATGGTTCGCAATGGTACACCAACCCCGACGGGGTGGTAGAGCCATTCGACCCGTTCTGCCGCACCTTCGGCGCTCCTATAACTGGATGCCATTGAACCGGGGGTTGCACCCCCGGCTGTAATCTTTCCAGCCCTTCGGGCTTCCGAGGTGGTATGCTGATGGATAATCATAACCTTTTTCTCACATGAATTATCATGGGTGTATTTGCTTTTTTCTTACATGAATTACCATGAATTGCCACACAAATTTATCATGAATTTTTAATTGACTATCCGCAATCTGTCAGGGAAGCCACAGCGTGGCTTGATAGAGGTAGCCGGCCAATTCATTGGCTGGTAGGCAACCGGGAAGAGAAAATGCGTGCCTTTAGGTACGCGACATCAAACCCCTATCGCGTACCTACGGCACGCCATCCATTTACGATCCCAATACCAGCCAATGAATTGGCTGGCCGCTCGGCGCTTTGCGACGCTTGACACTTCAAGCGCTCGACCTTTGGTCGCTTCGATACTTCGAAGAACCCTATCTGATGCCTACGGCATCGGCTTAATGGAGCTTGCGAATTAGGAACTACAGATTAGGAGCTGGAAGGAATCCGTATAATCTGTGAAATCCGTGGTGTATATTGTAGTGTAATAATGGGACACGCCCGAACCCTTAAGGGTTCAGGCTCTAACCCTTAAGGGTTCTGGCGCATACCCCTACGGCTTCAAGGTGCTATAGCCAGGGTGATGGTAACTCAACGAATCTATCTGACTAAAATACAGACGATTGAAGGGCATTTTTGAGCAGAAGAATCACTAAATGCCGTTTACCGTCACCTACCGTCACCTTACCGTCACCTCATAATCCACTAAATAGCAATGGATTACGCGGAAAAGGTGACGGGTGATGGCAACTTTTACCAAAACATTATTTTCTGCGTCAATTAAGTGGTGAAAGAGCATAGAACGAATCCACCGCCCTGCACTTTTCTCTGTATATCAGAGAGATTGTGTTATTGGGAAAAGCGGAGCCATAGGTTTCCGTACATCTTTAGAAGCATAGAGGGTGTATGGATTTCCACAAAACTGTTCTACATTGTCGGCTCTCTTTCCCTACTGTCAATCATAACGCTTGCCATAGAGATAGCTTTCTATGTGTACCGTCACGGGGTACGCCACCGTCGCCTCTTCTCCCGCCGAACCGCCGGAGCGCGTCCGCACCTGCAGTACCGAGTTCGCCGCCTGACCCGCCGGCGCGACATCCGCGACGCCGTCCACGAGTCCTTTCTCACACGCCGTCAGCAGCATCGCCGCCCGATCGACCTTGGTCGCTTGTATCACGGGGACAGACCCCATGATACAAATGACTGCTGTCTTGGACATCGTTGGTTTGATGATGTTATGAATGTTTCTCAGAAAGTGATCTTTATGCTTTTATCTCCAATTTTCAATATGATTACATCTACTGAGTTTGGGAGATTAAGTGTAACTATTTCTGCTTGGCTAATAGTACTATCTAAGAGTGTACCAGACAACGAATAAGCAGACACGAATGTATTCTTAGCAATACCTGCTATAATTATTTTTCCATTATTCTTGCGGATTTGAACAGGTAGACCTTCTTCTTTTATCAAACCATCGACTCCGTCTATAATCTTTGAATCAATCCAACACAAAATAAGTTTAGCACTTTCAGAAGTAAGATAACCTTCTACTGTTGCATAAACTTCAATGTTATATATCCGATCTAATTTCAATTCGTTATTTACAATATAAGTATTCGCATCAGGATTTGTAATGCTTACATGATATTCAGGTTTCCCTTCCACATCACAGCTAAATACCAACGTGCCATCTACATAATCAATAATAGGCGTTGGGCAAATGGGATTATTAGGATTCTCATATAAGAATCTTATTTGGAAGGTTCTTGTATAGTTCTTCCACGAAACCTCAACAGTTGCAGCGTAACTCCCAAAGTCTTGATCTGCAAAAACGGCATGAAGTTTCAGCGGAATGGATTCCCCTTTTCCTAACTGACATGAACGTGTTTCGCTAACATTCATCATATCAGAATTCTTTCCGTCGATACCAGCCCATTTCAAATGCGAGTAATCTTCAGATGAAATAGTCACTGTCACTTGTTGGACACTACTTGAATAATTGCTGATTATAGGCTCGTCAGGAATACACTGATAATATGTATAAGTAATACCGCCGCCTATATTCGTTGTTACCTTTTCTGCATCAAATGTTAAAATGGTATTTTCTTCTACTTCCATATTATTGTTAGTGATGGAAAGTGGAGATTTGTTTAATTCATTTTCAACTTCCCATATAAGTCTTGGATAGGTTGCTCCTTCTTCTATTGTCCATACATTCTCCATATCCCAACCCATACCTTCATACATACTGCGACCTTTTAGCAAAATATCACCAACGCCCATACCATTCAGTTTACTATCTGTCGCATAATTACAATTACCTTTAATATTTAACACCGTTTGATTATAAGCTCTGTTAGCATTTACTGATGTTGGATCGCTAAGACAATTATTATCACCGAATCCTGCAATTCTTCCAATACCTGAACTGTTATATTTAGATACTATTGAATCACAAATTGCAACATTACTATGTACTTCCGTAAGGGATGTCACATGTCCTCCTATTCCTCCAACATATGAGTTGGTATAATTATTGCAATGCACTTGTCCTTCAAACAAATTATATTTTAGAGTTCCCTTTGACACATCATTAAATATTCCACTCGAAAACATAGTTGCATGCCCCACAATACCTCCAATATTTCCAGCATATCCATCACTATTATATTCATACTTTATTTTGTTTGCATAAACCTTATTGTTATAGATATCGACCGCACCGAAATGATAAGCAACTAAACCACCACAATATTCTGTGCCACTTATCTCGTCGCACTCAACAAAACATTCGCTTATTTTATACAATAGAAACGAATCCACCGAATCATATTTACCTATAAGCCCTCCTGTAGAACGCCCAGAAATATTACGACCTTTTATTCCACAACGAAAAAAATTACTGTCCTTTGAAAAAGCACATAGTCCACCAACCAAGGCCCCTTGTGCAAAAGAACCTTTGATGTCTCCATTATATTCAAGAATTATATTTTTTATCGAAGCATTATTGAGATTTCGGAAGAAACCTACTCTTTCTTCTGAAGAACGATTTATAAAAAGGCCGGAAATGACATGTCCATCACCATCCAACGTTCCATAAAAATCAGAAATGGGATTCCATCCTGCGGTACCATATGCACCTTCAATAAATTCTCTCATATCAATGTCGTTTATTAATTTAAACGCCACAGCAGACTTCTTTGGGAAATTACGTATTTCCTCAACATTTAATGCTGTTTCAACCAAATAAGGATCTTCTTCTGTTCCTGATCCCTTTCCACTGAACTGAGCATTTGCCTGATATGCGAAAACTGCAGTCAAGCAATAAAGTATAAACCTCTTCATAATTTTATTTATCTAATTTTACTCCATTTTGCACATGGGGTTATTTTACCATTGATGTTTTTTGACTTATTTTTTCCTTCTCCATTTTTCTCAATACCTAATGCATTAGCATGGTTTAATAAGAATATAGAAATTATCCCATGCGCGCTTGCGACACTTCCACATTTTTCAACCATCTCATCGTAGAGATTTCGATTGCGCAGCTTAAACTCTCTGATAAAGTCATGAGAATCAAAATTGTCACTCATGTTCTCAACAATAATCAGTCGTGCATCTTCTATTGTCATAATAGTAATTTTATTTTGACTTTAATACCCCAAAAGTCTATTTCCTTGTTCAGATTAATCTACACAACAAAAACGTGGGTATCCACCTTCTGCCCGTCTGTCATCTGAGGCCTACCACAGCCCTTGCTTACTGACGAACAGAGTGATACCCACGAACGTATTGCTGATAAACCCGTAGGTGTGCGTTGAAGGCATGGTTAGCCCTCACGCACACGACGGGATACGTTTTCAGCATACCCGTGACATCAAACTCCGCATTGTCTTTGGTAAGCAATCTTTCGTGGTAATTTCAGACGACCAATCGACAAAGCATCGTGTGACGCTTTTCCGCTATGTAGTGACCAACCTCGCAACTCCATCCGTCTCAACGGACATCATAGCCACAAGGCTGTAATTAGGTGCAAATATACAAAATTTCTTCCAATGTTGTATAAAAAGGACGAGAAAAAATACTTTTTACGGATTTCTTTACCGAAAAGACACTTTGGAATGGGATAAATGGGCATTAAATATCTTCATTCTTCGCTATCCACACTTTGTGGGAATGGGTGCCACGAGTGGTGATGCCTGAGTTTGTGTATCACGGGGACAGACCCCATGATACAAGGTGTCATTTTCGTACCACCATTCGGCAATTGGTAGGTTTTCTGCAAGAGCGCAAATTTGCGCCCTTGTACTTTTTCCCACGCTGGCTCCATGTTTCTGATGGCTTTGAGCAAGTCTTTGTGTTGTTTACCTGTCAGCTCTGCTATTTCGAGTGACGTCATGTGTTGTGTGTCGTTTCCGACGTTTGTTGTATTCTTTAATGTAATAATTGTTGTTTCCATAATGTTGAGTTGATTTGTGACTCTCCCCCCTGCCCCTCCCTGTGTATCACGGGGACAGACCCCATGATACATAAATCTGCAAGCAGAGGTCACGGAATCTGGTATTAAGCCCATAGGTTTCCGTACATCTTTAGAAGCATAGAGGGCGTATGGATTTCCACAAAATTGTTCTACACAAGTCGGTTCTCTTTCCCTACTGTCAATCATAACGATTGCCATAGAGATAGCTTTCTATGTGTACTTCAAGTGGATAGTGTAAGATATGATGGAAGTACAACGAGAGCCGGGACAACTGTGCCTCGGCTCTCGGAGTTAATAGAGGTTTGGTCATGCAAGCATGGCCAGTCGTGTAACTTGCAAATGACCGAGTGTCAAAAGCGCCTCAGAACGTGTAGCCGTTCACGCTGTCCCAGTCGGGGTCGGCAGCACATAGTCCGATGAAGAAGCCCCGCCCACGGCATACACCGAGTACGTCCCTTCCGTCAGCCCGATGTTCAGCGTCTGCCCCTCGTCGCCGATGGTCTGCACGGCCTTACATTCCTCGCCGCTGAAGACATACACCGCAATGGGGTACGCCACCGTCGCCTCTTCTCCCGCCGAACCGCCGGAGCGCGTCCGCACCTGCAGCACGGAGTTCATTACTTGACCCGCCGGAGCGACATCCGCGATGCCCTCGTCGAGTCCTTTCTCACACGCCGTCAGCAGCATCGCCGCCAACGGCCAGAACAAAACTTTTCTGTTCATCATTTTAATAGAATTTAACTCAAGTTTCGCAAGTTATGGAAACGCGCAGGCATAAAGCCCTGAAAGGGCGTCAAGACCACAGGCAGGGGTGCAAACCCCTGCAAAGAATGGCAGCGACATTAGCCCCGAAGGGCCGACAGAGCGTCCTGCCACCCCTTCGGGGTTTGGGTTACCATACCGCCTTTAGCAGGGGTTTCGCTTCGCTTCACCACCTGCCTGTAATCTTTTCAGGCCTTCGGCCTTACTTGCGAAACTTGAATGCTTTAAGTAATGGACAATGGACAATTGATAATT
>Ga0310696_10008154_pt1 | contig 12243 bp, 9 predicted proteins | sample AusTroGonzalo_MG_4_FD_203885 | JGI IMG/M metagenome (GOLD analysis project Ga0310696, IMG submission 203885) | Bovine rumen microbial communities from tropical cattle in Woodstock, Queensland, Australia - Gonzalo_02 (v2) (version 2) | ecosystem: Host-associated > Mammals > Digestive system >... | reverse complement strand
ATTAAACATTGGCATAATAATTGAGACAAGGGCTTTCTGTTTTGCTTCCACATTACTTTGTTTTGACGTGCAAAGATACGAATAATATAGAAACAGACAAAGAGAAAATGGTGGGAAAATACGTGTTTGCTATTATATTGGCAAATTGATGCCATAGAATACACCATTCTCAACACATCATGAGTGCCAAATTAATGTTTAAATACGTTTCAAGTTACTCCTTCTCTATAGGAGCAGTAAGCGTGTAAGGATGCAATGTCGCATTATATGCACACTGCTGAGCAAGCAACCGATTAGAATCGCTCACTTCCATCGTGCTCCGTCCTAAATTCTGTCGTTCATAGAGGGTAAATGGATGTGTGGACGGATTTCCAAGCACACTAACGCCATACACTGGTGCGAACAATGTCTGGAACCACGTACATGCCGCAATGTAACGCCCCACACCAAATGAAAGATGTATGCCGTCACGAGTTAGTTCGGAAGCATCCATTAGCGACGTGTTACGTGCATTCTGTATAGCCGTTCCCGTCGGAATAATCAAATCTATCCCATCCTTCTCGCAGACCTGCTTCGTCGTACTCACAACGTCTAACCAGAATTCTTCTCCCCAACGCTTGCTGTGTTCATAAAATGATGCATAAGTCCAGGACATATTGAAACCTATCGACACACGAGGATTGGTACAATTCGCCAATATCTCATCGATGAGTCGATGCGAATAAGGATAAAATGAAGAATAGCGACCAGACAATGATGAAACTTGCTGTATGGTGACGATCGTCCAATTTTGGGCGAACAACTGACTCATAGTTCCTTCCGTGACAGGCATTTCTACATCACCTACAACTCTCTGCAACACAATTCTCTCTTTACGATAACAGTTCTCCAACCAATTCTGTAAAGAAGCTCTCGACTGTGTCGCGATATACACGCAACAGGTTTTGGAATCAATCCCAGCAGCTTTGACAATCTCGTCAAGATAGGCGGTTACATCTTGCGTAAAACTATTGCCGATACTGAGGATTCTGAGCGTATCATGTTGTATAGGAGGGTAGGCGTTATTCTCAAAATAAGGATAAGGCCCCTGATAAGTCGTGTTGTCTTCATCATCGACAGAACAAGAAACGAACATCAGCGACAGGAGTCCAATCACCAACGCCTTACTGACGTTTCGGTTTGTCCAAAGCAGTTTCAGCTTGTCAAAGTAATACGACCAGATCAACGGAAGTCCGACACCAACGATGAAATAGGCAAGCCACCAACCGCTATTGATGTATTCCTTGATTTCTGGGAAGTCGGCCAATCGCTCAATCGGCAGACAGTAAATCAGGATAATGACCAAAGAAACGACCTTCAAAGCAACAAAATGCCACGTCAGCACATTAAATGTTTTTCCGCCCGTATAGCAAAGGAACCGTACAATCACACCAGAGTGTTTGGCTATCTGTTCACCGATGCCAAACAGCATCAAGGCTCCTGCTACAGCACATGCAGAATATGCAAAGACTTCCCATCCTTTATATGAAACCATATCGCTATGCCACAACAGGCTCACACAGAAAACGGTAATCGCCGTAGCGATAATAAACCACCAGCGTCCCGCCCATTTCCATTTAGCCATCCGATAACAATGGCCTACAGTGATGAAAAAGGCAGCGAGGAACAAATGGCTATTAATGCCGACATACTTCACGTACCATCCTGTAAAAGCCAACACTGTAGCAATTACAAGCCAGATAAGTGCAGCGACATACCTGTTTTTGATAAATTTTACTCCAAAATAGAATAGTAACGAGCCAAAGAACAAGTCATGAAGGAACCAATAACCTCCAAGTAACGCATCATGGCCCTGCATTGCTACGACGATTGCACCTCCACGCAACACCATTTCTTTCCATCCATACGGAACGACGACCGTATCGCCAGCCAACATGCCTGGTTCATAAAAATGGATTTGGAAAAAGAAATTGTGCAAAATCAAAAACACTAACGACCATTTCACGTATGGCCAGTAAATGCCCGACACACGGCGTTGCAGGTATTTCGAACCGTCGGAAATATACTTCGCTTTAAAACAATATCCGCTCATCACGAAGAAAAGCGGCATACGCATCAGGAGCAGGTAATTATTCACATGGTCGAAACACGAAGTATGACCCAAGACCATCAGAATAATGGTCAGTCCCTTTGCAACGGCAACACCCCAATTCTTAGTACTGTCTTGGTTCATACCCGGAATCACATTAAGATTATTGTTCCAAACTATACATCTTCACCCAATCGATATCCATATATGCAGGGAAAGTTTTGGGATCTACCGTCTTCACCCAAGTACCACCTACCTGCATATCCAACATCAAGTATGATGCAATACCGTAAGGGAACTGTCCTTCTTCTCCCTCCATCCTATGGTAACGATAGGTTTCCTCACCGTTCACACTTAAAATTACTTCATTCTTCCTTATCTCCGCAGCATAAGTATTCCATTTACCAGTACGGATAGGTGCTTTTGTTGAATGCTCTGCCTTGGTATTCGTATGAAGTGTATAATACGAATGAACCGTCTGATACACAAAATCATTACGGTTAAGATATTCCAGGATGTCTATCTCGCTGTAACGCACATTCTCTGTACTGACCGGTCCATCGACCAGCAACCAAACGGCAGGCCACGTACCCTGAGCGCCTTTAATACGTGCTCGTACCTCAACCTTACCAAGACGCACGTTGCGACGTCCCTTTGTGCTGACTCCTCCTGTGAGATACTGAGCTGTATCTGTTGGTTCCAAACCCTTGTTTCGACGGGCATAAAGGCGAAGATAACCGTTACGTACCCGATAGAGACTTTTGTGACCAGACATATATTTACTCCAGCTATACGGAGCACGTTTGATGACCGACCAAGAAGTAGTATCAATCGTACGTCCATTGAAATCCTCTTGCCATACAAGCCTATATTCTGCATTACGTTGCGATATCTGTTGGGTACATCCAGATATGGCAAAGAGGGAAAGGAGTATCAACATGAAGTATCTCATATTAAATTCTTAAAGAAAGCAATATATGCATAAGCAGTATAATAGCCTATAACTCGGATGAAGCTGATATGCTCCACGTTTCTCAAGATATTCCATTGCCACGAGAGTAGACGGAATTTGTTGGTTTTTGTTTCTGTTTCTCTTTCATTTTATTTTTATCTGTGCAAAGATACGAAGAATTCGCAAAACTGCAAAAGAAACGAACATAAAAGAGAGGATTCCTGTCATTCTTCATGAAAAAATGACAAGAATCATTCATTTTAAAAGCAACTAAGGGGCATTAGAAACTAAAATGCAGGAAGAAAGAGAGCAAAAGATATTTTCTCCAGATGATTCTTCCTGAAAATCCACCTTATGAACGTAAATGACGCACACAACCCATAATGGTTGCTAATAAATATCGAATATAGAAACTAAAAGAATAGGAGAATGGATGCGAGAGTATGATACGCGTGGCTTTTATCTGGCACTGAAGCATATTGGATATGTGGTAGAATGCGGACCGATGGGCTTTGGAAGCGCTTGTGGGACGTTGGCGATAACGGTATTCTGCAGACTTGTCGGTGAATCTCACCCATCGTATCCGATCAGATAAAAGCAGCATATATAAGGCATCTTCACCGTTTTTCAAAGACTTGTCGAATCGCCTTGTTCCGATGATATCCCGATGTATCAGTTTACAACAAGGGGAATAAAAGTATCGGCGGGCTTGAGTATAGGGAATCGGGGCATGGTGCAACTGGAAATTCTCTGTGATGAATATTGGGTGGAAGTCAGTAGTGCCATCGTCGAATGCAGTGATGTAGGAAAGTGGAACAGTGTCAGGAGCTGCAAGGTCATAGAGTTGTTGTAAGTAGTCTGGAGTAATGATATCATCGTCGTCAATGAAACAGATGTATGTACCATGGGCTTCGTCAATACCACGGTTCCTGGCAGCACCGACGCCTGCCTCGTCATTGTATATCAAACGACAAGGTAGAGAGGTATGCTGTGAAAGATATGAGAGGATTTGCTGTTCATAGGGTTCGCGTTCCCCATTAAGAACAATGAGGACTTCATAGTGTGCATGATTGAACGTCTGCGTGTCAATTGACTCAAGACAATTCCAAAGATACCCTTTCGGATGGTATGTAGGTATGATAATGCTGATTTTCATCCTTTTAATGTTTCTCTTTTTACATTAAGCCGACAATGGCCTAATTTTTGACTAAGCTACACGTGATACACTCATAATGATGAACACGATTGCAAAGATACGGAAAAAAGGTGATAATTTCTAGATAATGGATAATTATTTGCATATTTACCCTTTTCCTTCTCCCTTTCTCCATAAAAAAGCGTCAACAATAAATTATTCTAACTGTCGGATACGCTGCAAGAGTTCCTTAAGCACTCGTTTGCGTGACGGATCTTTGCCGATCATCGTTTTCAACGACTCTACCCAATAGTTCATGCGGTATATGCGCAGGAACTGACGTTTCATTTTTTGTCGCGCATATCCTTTCTTTTCATTCTGCGTGAGTACGACAAGAGCAAGCTTCATCTCATAATCCGCACTCGGTGGTCGCTGCGATACCAGATGCATGTAGCGCAATGTATTGTCGTAATGGAAATGTAAACCGAACCGCTGCTTCAGACGCCAATGGATATCCTCTTCCTCGCCGTACATAAACACTGATTCGTCGAACAGGCCCACTTGCTCGAACTTTGCACGATGGATGAAGAAACAGGAGCCTGAGAAGAACTGCCAGCGTGGCAGGTACCAATCGAGCCGGTTACAAAACGATTGCAACAGGGTATGCAGATAGCCGTTCATGCGATATGTACAAATGAACGAATAAGTACTGCGCCGCGTATCCGACAGCATCTGCTTCATGCCATACATGCAAAGTGCAGGGTCGGTTTCAAACGCAGTCAATGGTTTCACTAAGCACGGACACATCAACCTCACATCGGGGTTCATAATCAGTATGATGGGAGCCGTACAGTGACGGATACCAATGTTATTACCCTGACCATATCCACCGTTATGAGTATTCCTAAGCAGGATAATATTGTCACCCCATGTGACTCGCAATGCTGCGAACATTTCGTCCACCCTACTGCTGCCGTTGTCGACCACCACCAGCTCTATTTCATCGAGTGGTATGTCGGCATGATGCTTGATACTGCCGATGCAGTCATAGATATCTGCCTCGGAATTATAGGTCACAATAATAATCGACAAACGTTTCATGTTTGCTGTAGTTTGTGTATTTTACTGATTTTCTGACGTATACGATATCGGTAATCAATGAGATGGAGTGTCATCGGTATCTGTCGTGCCATCTTGCGGGGCAATATACGCTCCAGCAGCAAAGATGTCTGCACCGCTATATGGAACAACAGACCATAAATGGGCGAATAACGACGTACAAGGCGTACCATCCGCATGGCATAATCCCTGTCGATGCCGTTGGTCATGATACGGTTGTAATAAGCAAGAACTCCGAAGAACAATGCCGAGTGATAGTTGGAATCATAGTGACCCGAGAGCATGCGGTAGAACTTCTCCATCGCATACAACGTACTTTCCTGATGCTCCTTGGAGCACAATTTCTTCGATACCGAACCACTCGAAGCGTCTATACGGTAGCCGAAATCGGGCACACCGTGGAAATAGTCGTAGCGTAGTCCAGCAAGAAGTGACTGCATATTGTAATCAGCATCCTGCAACGATAGCAATTGTTCGTCCCAGCATATACCAGCCTGGCGCAACGACTGCGTGCGATAGATGTTGTTCCATACGATAAATGGAAGCAGACGACGCGCAAAAGCCGATAGGTCGTCGGAATGGATGTGATAACCGAAGGAATACTCACACGCCTCAGCACGATACGTATCATCAGTCATAATCCCCGACGGAAACACCATGAAATCAAGTTCCGGATGTGCCTGCAATGCCATGACACGCGAGCGGAGACAATGCGGCAACACATAGTCGTCGTTATCGAAGAAGATGACGTATTCACCACGGACTTGCTCGAAGCCTATATTACGACACGCCTGAGCACCCTTTGGCAAGCGATTACGGTGCAATATATGCAGACGGTCGTCGGAATCCGCCAAAGCAGTCAGCATAGATATAGTATCGGCATCAGAACCGTCGTCCACAACCAACAATTCCCACGCAATGAAATCGTTCGCGCGGATAGACTCAATCATGGAGCGCGTCAGTTCCGCATGATTGAACACAGGCATCACAATCGACAACAAAGGACGTTCGCTCATACATTCACCTCGTGTACAGCCTCTTCCTCCTCATCTGTAGGCTTGTAGAAATCGCGATAATAGTAAATCATCGCAAACAGATAAAAGACAAAAAAGCTCTTATATACTTCAAAACACATCATAAACATAAATGTAACCGTACCAAGCAGCAATATCAAAGCCGTACGATCCATATATCCCCAGATATGTCGGACAGCTATGAAAGCACTTAACAGGAATATACCAAACCCGACGATTCCGCCGTAGATCAGCACCGAATAGATATAGTTATGAGGGCCAATGGCAAAGTTACTCATCACAGTGGTATACCATTCTGCATCCACTCTGCCCCATCCTATAATCGGAGATTCCGCAAACACCTTACCTGCCGCATCCCACATTTCCGTTCGGTTCGTAAACGTCAAGTCCTTGCCCAACACATCCTGTATGATATATGCTGCAAACTCGTTGTTGTGCAATCCCTCACCTTGGAAACAAACAATGCACTGGAATAGGACATAGAATACAAAGAAAGATATTAAAGCAAGCTTCAACAGGCGTTTTGATGGAATGAGGCAGAATATAGAAAACAAGATGATATTGGAAAGCGAGGTCATAGACCCCACCAATAGCAATGTCACGATGGAGACTATCGTAACGCATATCAGGTTGACAATCCATTTCTTACTGAGAGGTACACACAAGACAGAAGAGATAATAGCACACATCATTCGGCAACCCAACTGGTTGTAATTACCTCCCAATATAAACGAATCAAACTCATCTTCGGCTGCAAACATCCAGTCAGGGAATATCAGCATCAACGCAAGATTCGCATAAACCGCAACGGAACATACAATACAAATCGTACACAAGATAAGTTTCCACCGATGAGAATAATAAGCGAAAATACATAATAGACTATATACTTCAATCGCCTCATACAACGCCGTCTTGAAATCCGCTCCATGTATAATCGTAAATACAAGGACCATTGCCATGTAGAGAAACACCACTAACCCATATTGCGACATCTCCATACGCTTGAAATACAACACGCTTAACACCAAGAAATCCAAACACAGGAAACCTATCACCAGATAAGATATAGGTTGCAAAAATCCAAACACAGGAAATGATATCAATGTGCGTAATAACACAATCACCGTAAACCATATAGGTAAAAGCTTGGAATTCGACAGTTCTATGGTCAATGGCAATGTCATATCAACAACATAATTACAATTGAATCAAATCACCAAGAATACGCTGAAACTCCGGTGAATACGAATAATTGAAACCCGCAACTGAAGTAAATGTCATCTCTCCGAAATAAGGCTTTCCGTCCACCTCGTAGAAATCAACCCGAACCTCAGGGAATCCCTTTGACAAACGCGATGCAGCATCCAACATCTGCTCCAGACAATGGGGACGCGGTATCGGCTTATCCGCAAGAACATAGTGCGGAACAGACACAGAATATTCCGGATGGAAATTCCAGTCCAAATCATATATTCCCACCATACACGACTCTTTCGTCCTATTAAAGCAAACCCATATATAGGTTGGTTTACCATCAAACGACCATATCTTATAATCAATAAGAGACGTTGATTTCATTTGTTGCTTATTATTATCAAGCAACTGCTCTGCTACGATACATGGAACAATTTTATCATAATGCGGTTCACCCATGGAACGTCCGAACTTAGAGGCAAGCAAACGGGCAAATTCAATGGTCCAATATGCTGTATCTAATGATTGTTTATCTCTGCATATCAAGGCATCACCACTACCATGATTCGTTTTCATTACAAATTGATTAGGCAGCTGATCCCAATTGATATCCTCCGCCCTATCCCATTTACCGATTAAAGGTACCAACATGTCACCTAAGCCACGTTTCTCCACGAACTTTCTTACTCTATATTTATCCGCCAGTTCTGCCCATTGAGAAGTATCTCCATTAAACTTCAGCCAATTAATCTTCTCATCAAGAAGTTTGGGATTCTTCCAATCCAACAAAACTCTCTTAGTACGAAGATAATGGACGCTTACCAGTGCTTTAGGCCATGCATATCCCAGTACGCCATATACAACTTTCCAGAAATATTTATTAAATAATTTCATTATACTTTTTTGGTTTTTATTATCTCACACACCACTCTACGTTCATTCTTTCCTAATGCACTATACCATATTACAGGAATACAAAGGGACACAGAAACAAGAATAGTGAATATGAACCTATACTCCATTTGGATATATTGTGTCAGAAGAAAGCAAGAAACGAGCAAAGTGATGACTGGCAGAACAACTGGTACAATCACATTGGCCATGAAATGAGACACAGACAACCCTGCTGTGTATTTCAGAAATGGCACACGAATAATCGTACACAGAATTTCCATCCCAAGATAACACCACATTGTAGAAATCACAGGAAATCCTTTTAACAAACAAAACCAAGCTATCGGCAAAGTCAGAATCTTGGTAGTATTAATCACCAATGAGTAGTTACGTATTTTTCCAATTGCTTGGTTTGCAATACCCAATCCGATTGTCAACTGATCTATTAATGCTGCAATTAATACATATTGACAAAAAACGGTAGCATAATCCGGTACAGCCTTCAGCCAACATTCCAAGATAGTTGGCATTTCCCAAACCAAAGGAATCACAACTATTGCCATCAATAAAAAGGAAAACTTACTCGCAATTTCTGCTTTTGCAAACATTTGAGTTCGGTCGCCCGTACCTTCCGCTTTAAAAATCTGCGGACTAATTGCATTTTGTATGGACTGCGCAACATACTGGACTGCGCCAGTCACTTGCATGGCGATTCCATAAGCACTATTGATAATTTCTCCAAAGAAATGATTCAACACGATTGCAAAACCTTGGGTTCGCCCAACAATACACCCTGTACTATATATAGTCCATCCTGCAAAATTACTCATCTGCTTCATCATCTTCATGTCAAATATTTTGGGGATGAGACAACATTCCTGATACTTCATCTTTCCGTATCCTGCCAATGCAGCAAAATTAAACAGAGATATGCTCGTCACTATAAGAGCATAAGCAACAAGTCTATCAGAGGATATCTCATAAAGGATGAAAACCAGCCCCAACTTAAGAATACCATCCAAAACATCAACGATAGATATGTATACAATATTCTCTCTTGCAATAAACAATGCTCTATATGGAGCTGTCACAAAAGACACAAACAAAGACACAATCAATATATAGTATATGAGATTTGCCATTTGCAGACGCGACGGCTCAATTTTTAAGATTCCCGATTGAAACACGATGGGTTCAGCTGCAACAAATGCCAGAACCAGCAATAATCCAAAGCAAATATGAAGTAACAACCCTGTTGAAAACATCGCACGAACGCCGTTTGAATCCTTTTGACCATATAAAAAAGAAAGGTGCCGCTGAGTAGACACCACCATTGCATTCGTCACAAATCCCAACATTGCTATCACACCACCAACCAAAGAAAAAATTCCATAATCAGATTCACCCAAAGCATCAAGTACAATACGAGCAGAATATAGCGAAAGCCCAATATTCAGCAACGAGCGTATATTCTGTGCCAATGTATTTACTATTACACGCTTTGAAGAATCCATTGTAGAAAAGGATGAATTATTTGATAACGACTAATCTTATACTCACTTATCTAAAGAAATCTATTATTTTTCCTTTAAGCACGTATATAGAAGTTGCAATCATTGCAAGGAACACCATACCTATGACAAAAAACATGCGTTTAGGACCTGTTGCCTTTATTGGAACCGTTGCCCCTTGTAACACGGTAAATGCAGGGATTTTTTCCTGGTATTTTGCTTTCGCACCTTCAAGTTGAGTTTTTATTGCTGTATAAGTCTGATACTTTACTGACATATCATTCTCCAGTTTATCCCGTTCCGAAATATATGCCTGCAGAATAATGTCTTTGTGTGTATCCGAATACTCACTATATTGAAGTACGGCTGCATCATACTCTTTCTTTGCTGCATCAAACAGAGACTGATAATGGTCAACATCTACCCGTGCCTTCCTTGTTCGATAGTCTATGATGAATTGTTGTAATCTCAAACGGACAGAATCGGCAATAGATGCAGAAATCAGAGGATCTTGATCTGTAACGGTGATACTTACAACATTTGTTTTTTTATCAATACTACACTCTACAGAATTCTTAATCTTTTCAATAATTTTCATTTGCCGGCGCGACAACATAAAGGATTTTGATGATAGTGCATCTGCAGATTCTTTATTACTGATATTAATATCTATCGATGGGGACAACAAGTTGTTTATCTTAAGCATCAACCATGTAAACGGAACCTTCCACACGGCCTGTTTTTGATATTTATCAAGATAATCATAATAAGTTGTATTTATATCTCCATCAAGGCTTTTTACTTTAATATCAAATAATTCAACAATAAAATCATTTGATTCAAATAATTCGGGATACAACAATGGAAAGATTGCGTCAGAGGATTCCATATTAGAAAGGTCAAAGCCAAAAGAAGATGCAATTGAGCTAAGAGCACCACCACCAGAAGCTCCCTCTGCTTCCGGTGCCAATTTAACCGTACAAGTATATGTACGCGGAACAAGAACAATAAGGATACTTGCAAGAATGAAGGTAATAATTATTACTATCCCAAATAGTTTCTTACGTTGCAACAGTATACTTATAATCTCTCTTAAATCTATAATATCGTTTTTTTTATCAATCATAAACTATAGCATTTCTATTTAAGTATATTAGCAATCGTTGCGACAACAGCTGCAATGGAAGCTGATGAAGAACCAATACTGAGAATTTCGGCCGTTGACAATTTATTCTTGTTCTTCTTTGATGGGACTACTATCTGACAACCTGGTTGGATAGCAGAACTGGAATGATGAGACAACAACTGTGCAGAACCATTCATGTAAATAGCATAAACACGATTTTTGCGGGCGTTATCACCATAACCTCCAGCATGCTTAATGTAATAATTCAATGACTCACCTTTCTTATAACTGATGGTCACAGGGAACATCACATCGCCAACAATCTTGACGGAGGAAGAATACTCAGGAACGACTAATTTATCCCCTGGACGGAGTGTGATATCTTCTCCTCCTCCTGGATTACGAAGGGCCTCCTCCAAATCAACAGGGATAGAACCAATTCCTGTCAAATTCATTTTCATCTCAAGTAATTCCTCACCTTGTTCGAGACTAAAATTCTGTTTGTTTTCTTTCATAGACTCTTCGTACAATTCAATCTGAGACGCTCGTAGAGATGCTTCCTGCTGCTTACGTTCTTCATCTGTTAGAGTGCGTTCAATATGCGCACCTTTGGCATAGGCAATCTTTGACAATCCACCAGCAGCCCGTATCAAATCACTCAACTTATAATCTCTATTAGTAATCAAGTAATTACCTTCGAAGTTCACGCAGCCCGTCACAGAAACCGTCTCCATTGTTGAATATGTCGGGCTTTTACGTACCACTACTACATCAAATGGTTGGAGGACAAATCCTTGCTCCCCATCCACGACAAATCCGTCACGAAGTGCAAACGAATAAGTTTCAGAAGTCTCATCGATATACTCCAATGATTTGGGATCGAAATGACGACGGAACACATCTACCTTCGACAAAGACGCAGCATCTGTCAAACCGCCTGCCTGTAGGACGATATCTTCCAACGTTGTATTATCTGCATATTGGTATGTTCCAGGATATAATACTTCACCGGAAATTGAGATGGTTTTACTCGTCACATCTTCCTTACGGCTATGAACATACAAAACATCATTTTTCTTGAGAAGAATATCAGGCACACTACCGTCAAGTAAGCCTTTCACATCAACAGGTATAACTTCCAACGTCATATCATCACGCTGACGATGCATGACTGCTCGATTCAAGA
>Ga0310696_10008153_pt1 | contig 12245 bp, 11 predicted proteins | sample AusTroGonzalo_MG_4_FD_203885 | JGI IMG/M metagenome (GOLD analysis project Ga0310696, IMG submission 203885) | Bovine rumen microbial communities from tropical cattle in Woodstock, Queensland, Australia - Gonzalo_02 (v2) (version 2) | ecosystem: Host-associated > Mammals > Digestive system >... | reverse complement strand
TTCTCCACCGCCATTGATGCACTGCCACAAGCATTTGCTCCAGCGGCATAGCCAGCAGACTGGTCTTCAACACATCCTTTGCGTAGTTTGAGCAATCTTTCAGCGCGGCGATGGTATTAGCATCTATGGCACACACTATTTGGTCGAGTTCCTTAACCTTTCGGTTCTTCCACTCCAACATGAATTTTCGGTCTAATCCCTCCCATGGTGTCCGTGTCTCTTTAGAGGCGAACTGATTCTCCAGCTGTGGCCAAATGCTATTCACCTCACCTGTAGCACCACTGCCCGAGATTGTCGCTTCGTCCTTTTCGCAATCAATCAATATCTTCAAGGTGTCACCCACAGCGATAAAGGCAGGCGGAATGTCTGCGCCATCGAAATATACCCATCCAGAATGGGGAAGACTGATTTGTTCAAGAAAAGAGCCATCTTGTTCAATTCTGATTGTCCTGACAAAATCCTGATTGGAGAACAGGTCGGTTCCCGTCACATTAAAAGTGGAGAAGTCACGTTCCTTCCCGCCCGCAAAACGTCCCTGCACCACAGCCGTGCCACTGTGGAAATGGTATTCATCTATTGCTCCAGAAGGATAACCTTTGAGCGTGGTAATTACTTTTGGCTTCACTTTTGCAATGCAGCAAATAAGAGGTAGCATTGCAAGTAGAATAAGGATAATTAGCTTTTTCATGTTCTTTTTATCTAAACCCCTAAAAAACTAAGGCAAAGATACAAAGATTTTCAGAACCCCCGTCGCTTTGCACAACATTTTTAATATATATTAGGCGAATCTGCACAGAAAAAGCCTCTTAAAGCAAAAGCGGACAGCCCCGTCTGTTGGCTATCCGCTTTTATTCTATATGATTGTTTGAGAAGTCGAAATGTTATGACCCGCCATGACAATCTCCGTTCTGCATGAAAGATTCCCTTTATAAGTTACAGCATCATTAAATCCTTGACGGAATAGATGCGGCTGAGAGCCTCGTTTGCATCGGCAAAGGAACAATCTTTCCGCAAATACATAGCAAATCATCGGAAAAGTGACAAAGATTAACGGAACTGCGGCCAATTTTCTGTCGAAACGACTACCCTAATCACGGAATTTCCTACCAATATTACCGATGGCGGCACGAGTTACGGAATTTCTTCGTATCTTTGCAGCGTTATGATAAACGAAAGAATCATCCAGATAGACAGCGTGGATGCGTATAACAAACTGTACGGATGGGAGACGCTGCACCCGTTAGTGACGGTAGTGAACCACGCCGAGCCGATGGCCAGCGACATGAACCACTCGCGGCTGAACTATGGTCTGTATGCGCTGTTTCTGAAGCAGGGTGACGGCTGCTCGATACGCTACGGACGCGAAAAGTACGACTATCAGGAGGGCACCGTGGTGAGCTTCAAACCCGGACAGGTGGTCGAGGTGGAATGGGACGAGAGCCGACCCATGCCGCCCTCGCGCGGACTACTGTTCTATCCCGATCTGCTCTACGGCACGCAACTCGCACGCCGCATCAATGACTACACGTTCTTCGAATACGACCAGCGCGAGGCCTTGCACCTCTCGGAGCGCGAGCAGCACATGGTCGTGGAACTGTTCGACAGGATTGAGGAGGAATTGCAGCACCCTATCGACCGCCACTCGCAGACGCTGATCACCGATGCCATCGGCCTGCTGCTCGACTACTGTATGCGCTATTACGACCGCCAGTTCATCACACGCCACAAGGTAAACAGCGACATCCTCACAGCCTTCCACCAACAACTGCGCGAGTACTTCGAGAACGGCCATCCAGAACGTAATGGCTTGCCCTCGGTGGCCTATTTTGCCGACAAGGCCTGCCTGTCACCCAACTACTTCGGCGATCTGATTAGCAAGGAGAGCGGCACCACCGCCCAGCGCCACATCCAGGATGCCGTCATTGAGCGTTCCAAGCAACTCCTCATCGAGACTCGTCTGCCCGTCAGCGAGATTGCCTATCAGCTCGGCTTCGAATATCCGCAGCACTTCTCGCGCCTATTCAAGTCGCGCACTGGTGTGACACCAAATGAGTACAGATTAACAGCATAAATAATTATGAAAAAGATAGTATTAACGATGGCGGCACTCTTGACAATGAGCCTGAGTGCGTTCTCACAAGCAAAGGAGAGTAAGGAAATGAAGAAAGTATTAGTAGCCTATTTTTCGGCATCGGGCGTGACAAAGGGCGTGGCCCAACAGTTGGCAGAGGTAACAGGTGGCACATTGCACGAAATCAAGCCTGCACAGCCCTATACGAATGCTGACCTCGACTGGCGCAACAAGCAGAGCCGTAGCAGCGTGGAGATGCAGGACAAATCATCGCGGCCTGCTATCACGGACAAACTCGCAAATATGCAGAACTATGATGTCATCTACGTCGGTTTTCCCATCTGGTGGTACACCTGTCCCACGATTATCAACACCTTCATGGAGGCTTACGACTTCAAGGGCAAGACCGTCATTCCTTTCGCCACCTCCGGCGGCAGCAGCATCAAGAAAGCCTGCGAAGACCTGAAAGCCGCTTACCCTGATGTCAACTGGAAAGAAGGCAAGCTGCTGAATCGAGCATCGAAGAAAGATTTAGAGGACTGGGTGAAGAAACACTAAATGTTTTATTTCACGATGACTTTCCTCCCATTGATAAGATAGATGCCTTTAGTTGAGGTGCTGACTTTACGCCCGTACAGATCGTAAATGGAAGCGGATGAAGGGGTAATAGAAGTGGTAGCATCGATGCCTGTGCTGTTGCCGCGGCGCCAGGAGAAGAGCCAGTCGAGGCGCTGGTCTGTGTAGCTTTGCTCGCAGGTGGTGGGGTGAGACCAACCCTCTTCGGTTTCGAGGATGAGCGTGCCGCCGGCGGCGAGGACTTCCGTCTGGAACTGCTCGACGGTGGGGATGCTCATCATGTTGTCGGCTGTACCCATGACGGTGAGGACGGGCGTGGTGGCGACAGCGGCAGCGTCAAGTCCTGTGGGATTGCCGGCAACGGGCATGGCAGCGGCGTAGAAGTCGGGGAAATGGCTGAGTTGTGCCCAGGTGCCAGTTCCGCCCATGGAGCCTCCCATTACATAGACGCGGTTTGCATCGTGCACTCCATCATTGGATTTCCGCTTCATCAGTTCATTCACGACCTTGCGGAGCTGGCCGGTCCATCCTCCGCCTGAAGGACATTGAGGCACAATGAAGGTCGCTGGTATCTGGTGCGAATAAAGATATTGGTAGATGACCGAGACGGCAGCTTCGCGGAGATGGGCTTCGTTGTCATCGCCACGGGCTGAGCCTCCATGCAGATAGAGTGCGAGGATGGGCTTCTCCGTTCCGTCGTGGCAGATGTCGGCCTCGCGATAGGACAGCGTGTTCGAGCCGAGGCTGAATGTCTCGCGGGAGAATCGGGCTTCATTTGCGTCCATGTCGCTGTAGAGTTCGCTCAGCGAAGTGACGGATGCCAACGGTGTGCCTGTCGTTTCGTCGATGAGTTGGTAGCCCTTGCCCTGTCTGAGCATAGGTGAGGAGAACATCAGGCAGAGGTCGGGCTGACGGCCACCAGCCTCGGCGGTATAGTCACGCTCCAACAGGTAATGGAGCACGTCGGCTCCGTCGCTCATCTGGCGGAGAAGGAGACTGGTTCCGGCATTCACCTTTCCTTTATAATAGAGGGCAGGTTGCGCTCCATCGGTGGCTGCGGGATGCGAAATCTGCGACGTGCCGCCCACGCAGACAATGGTTCCACCTGTGAGGTACAGCTTCTTGTATGGGCTTTTGTCGTTCACGTCGATGCCCAGCTCGTGCAGGTAATTACCGAGAGTCACAATGTTGCCGCCGGTTATGAACATGCTTTGGTTGGTGTCGATGCCGTCATTGTCGAGCGACGAGAGAAAAAGGTCGCCGCCGTGGATGCGGACGTTTCCGGCTGCGTTGATGCAGTCGTCGTAGGCCTCAATGTGGATGTCGCCGTCGCGGATGACGAGCGTGTCCTTGCTTTCCAGCCCCTCGCCGCCGTCGTGCTCGGTATAGAGGCTCATCCGTCCGCCGCTGATGCCGATGCCGAAGTCAGCCTTGACAGCCTTGGGCGAGTTCTTCAACGAGTCAGGGATTGCGTCAATGTCGTGCAGGTCGCCGTCATAGCGGTCGCTGATGTAGCGACGGCCTTGTGTGCGGACGGTCATCGAGCCGCCGCTCATCACGAAACAGGTGTCCGAAGAGACACCCTTGCCACCGTCGCCCGTGCTCAGCAGGTTGAGCGTGCCGCCGAGGATGGTCACACTGCCCACCGCATTGATACACGACGGAGCCTTGGTCTTCTGGTCCTCATCATCCCAGTAGCCGCCGCCCGTCGTCGTAATGTCAAGCGCGCCGCCCTTCACGAGCACAAACTCATCGGTGTGTATGCCATCCTTCACAGTGCTGACGAGCGAGAGGCGTCCCGTCGTGGCTTTCACCTCCACATATTCATTGCTCTTCAAAGCATGTTTGCCGCGCCCATTGATAGTGAGCGAGCCGCCGCCCTGAAACTCGCAATGTCCTTTGACCGTCATACATGCCTTCTGGTCGCCACCGTCCTTGTCGGTCAGCATGTTTTCCGTGCCGTCTTTCAGCACTATGGCGATACGCTTGCCGTTCTTGATTTGCATGGCGGCACCCGTTTGGCTGGCAAGCTGTAGTCCTTCCAAGGAAAGCGTTACCTTGAAGTCGCCCTCGTGGACGAAGGAGCCGTTTTCCGACTCACCACTGAGGCGATACGTGATTTCGTCGGCCACCTCGGAACTTTGCGACACGCTGACATCAGCCCCGTTCACACAGACGGTGACAAACTCCGCGATGACATCTGAGACATCTACTGAAGCCGCCGTTCCCCGCCAGCTGACGATGACCTCGTGGGGATTAGCTGAAAAGCCTGCCACACCTATGAGCGTGGCAAGCATGAAGGGCATGAGCAGTCGTTTCATCGGCGGGAATGGTGGCGTGTAGTGGTGTGACGTGCTGAGGTGCGCTGGCTGGCGCGTCCTTGTCCGCGACGCGCCAGTCGCTGCATATCCCTACGCTCCAGTTCATAGACGCGCTGAATCTGTTTTTGGGTGAGGAACTGGCTGTAGCGCTGGTAGTATTTCTCGCGCAGGTCGAGAATCTTCTGGCTGCGCTCCATGCGCTGTTTGATGGCCTGCTCGGCTTCGTCTTCGGTCTCGGCCTGCTGACGGCGGGAGAGCCGCGGACCGAGTGCCCAGACTTCTTTCTGGTAGTCCAGATAGGTTTCGATGAACTTCTTGCTGGTGGCATCGTCGAGTGCCAATTCATGCGAGATATGCTTTGCCTGTGCTTCTGCCAGTTGCTCGCGGGTCATGCGCTGGCGGCTACTGCCCCCATTGTTCTGTGCCTGAACGGCTGTTGTACACAGTGCCATCATGATGGCACAGAGTGAAATACTAAAAATCCTTTTCATAATCTTCTTCATTATTATCGTTAATAAATCCATCTTCTTCATATACTTCCATCAGGAACTCCTGATCCTCGGTACTGAGGTTGTTGTAGGCCAGTTCGACGAACTCGAAGGTGTCCGTCTGAGATTCGCTAATTGGCAGATTCTTTGTGACAACAAAGAATAGCGCAACAGCAGCGGCTGCGCCAAAAGAGACCCACCCCCAGCCCCTCCATGAATGGAGGGGGGTAATCACCTTTGCTTTCGGAGCATCGCCTTTAGAGTATTCACTCCCCTCCCTCACAGGGAGGCGCTGGAGGTGAGTCTTTGCCTTTACGTTCTCCTCCAACTGGTCGAAGAACCCGTCAGGAACGTTGTAAGGCAACCTTTTGCCTACCTGTTCGAAATCAAATGTCTTGTCCATATCTTTAATCATTATTATTCATGTATGTGATAATTTTCTCTTTAGCGATGTTGTAGCTCACCTTCATGCTGGCCGCCGTTGAACCTGCCACTTCAGCTATCTCTTCGTACGACAGTTCGTCATAGTAGCGAAGGTTGAAGGCCAATTGCTGCTTGGCGGGCAGATGCAGGATAGCCTTCTGTAGCTTCATCGTGATAGCGTCGCTGCTGTCGAAATGATTATCGGCTTTCGTTCCCAACATATCGGCTGTTACCTCGTCGAGCGAGAGCATCATATCGCCTTTTTGTTTGCCCAACAGTCTTAGTGCCTCATTGGTAGCTATGCGAAATATCCAGGCTTTAAAGCTGTTTTCTTCGTTATATTGATGGAAGTTACGGAATATCCTGACGAACGTTTCCTGTGCAGCATCCTGGGCATCGGCATGACTCACCACCAGTCGGCGGATGTGCCAATACACTGGCTTCTTGTAGCTTGCCATCAGCAGTCGGAATCCCTTTTCCGTATTCTGCCGCATTACACTTATTATTTCCTTGTCGTTAACCATTTTTCTGATTGCTGTCTATGTATATGACCCAGAAATAGGAAGAAAGTAAAATTCCTAAATTCCCAATAAACATTAAATCCCAAGGCAGAATCGACCTGCTTTGTGATTTTTTTCATATATTTGCGACATGTTTTCTAAAACATAAACGAAAATGAAGATAGACCACGTAGCACTATTCTGTCGAGACCTTGAGGCGATGCGCCAGTTCTTTATAGATTACTTTGATGCAACAAGTAACAAACTGTATCATAATCCAAGAACTGGACTTAGAACATATATCCTCACGTTTCCTGATGGTGGGACAAGGCTGGAGCTGATGCAGCGGCCTGACTCCATCGATGCAGACCCCTCGAAGGCAAATATCGGTTTCATCCATGTATCGTTTGCCGTAGGTAGTAAGGAGGCTGTAGATGCCAAGACCATTGAACTTCGTGATGCTGGCTATCAGGTAACGAGCGGCCCTCGAACCACTGGTGATGGCTACTATGAGAGTTGAATCATCGGACCTGAGGGTGTTCAGATTGAGATAACAATATAACTTCATGAGGCAGGACGTCAATCCAAAAGAGACTAAGGACAACCTTACCCATCTCCTTCCAGTTCCACCATGTGCAGATGGACTGCGGACAGGCGGCACGTTTCCTGGAAGAACTCCAAAAGACGATTAACTCATTATGATGCAAACAGAAAGACTGATATTGCGCCCTTGGCAGGATAGTGATGCGGAGACGCTTTACAAATATGCAAGCGATCGTGATGTCGGACCTCGTGCCGGTTGGCCACCGCATAAGAGTGTAGAGGAGAGCCTGGAGATTATCCGAACAATCTTCAATAACGACCGAACATGGGCCATCGAGCTGAAAGAAACTGGTGAGGCAATAGGCTGTATAGGCTATTTCATATACGGCGAGAGCAACATCAATATAGGCGAGAACGATGCCGAGGCAGGCTATTGGATAGCTAAGCCATACTGGAACCAAGGCATCTGCACAGAGGCTCTGCGCCTGCTGATTGATTACTGCTTCAACGAAAAGAAGTACAACACGCTCTGGAGCGATTTCTTTGTTGATAATCCAGCCTCAGGTCGTGTAATGGAGAAGTGCGGTTTCCGCGACACAGGCGAAGTCAACTATTGCAGCAAGCTACAAGTAGGCAATGACCGGCCTGTAAAAGTAATGAAACTGAAATTTATTCATTAACGATTAAAAATAAAAAGCATTGAATTATGAAGTACCCCTGTGAAAACTGCAAGCTACGTGCTGCGTATGACAAGAATCCCAAGTCTTTAGTCGGCCGCTTCTGGCGCTGGCAGATAAACTGGTGCCCAAGCTGGCGAGGCTATTTCAAGTCGCTCCCACATGAGAAACAGGAAGAACTGCGCAAGAAGTATGATTTCTGGAAGTATCAAGGATAAGACTCATCGTCTCATGCCCGTGAAATGGTTCATACTGCTAATGCTGGTATGGACTTCTACGGCTATGTTTGCCCAATCGAAGTCGAACATGGTCAAGGGGTTGGTCGTGGAGCCGGACGGAAGTCCCATTATGTATGCTACGGCGTGTATCTTGAACGGCGGAAAGGTTGTGGCAGGAGCGTTGACCGATACCTTGGGGGTGTTCACGATAAAAGGTCGTTTCGGTGGTGACTACGCATTGCGGGTTACTTCCTTAGGCTATGAAGAAGCTCACAGAAAGATTTCTTTGGGGAAAGCCAAGGTGTTTGACTGTGGAAAGATTATCCTCACGACCAAGGCCACGGAGCTGAATGACGTGGTGGTGACGGGGCAGGCCATAGAAAAGAAGGTGACGGTGGAGAAGACCAGCATCACGCCAACAGCATCGGTCAGTTCGGCTACGGGCTCACTGCTTGATGTGCTGCGAGGCAGCTCGGCGGTCACCATCGACGGTGGCGGACAAGTGTCTCTACGCGGCAACAGCAATGTGCTCATTCTGGTGGATGGTGTGCCTACGACGCTCGAAGGACTCAACGGCATACCAACCGCCAATGTGCAGAACATCGACATCGTGACCAGTCCTGATGCGAAGTACGACGCAGAGGGCACGGGCGGCATTATCAGCATCACGTCGAAGCGACAGGCCGCTGATGCCTTCACGGCAATGGCCTCGGCGAACTACGGGTTCAACAACTTCATGAACGGCAACGTGGCCATGAGCTACAACGTGGGACGCTGGGGTGTGCGCCTGAACTACAACGGAAAATATGAGAAAGACCGTATCGAAAGCGAGCTGCACCGCCGGATATTACAGACTGGCAACGTGCTCGACCAGATGATTGATGCGGAGAAAAAAACCACAGGACACAACATCGGGCTGAACCTTAACTACAAGATGACGAAGAAGGATGTTGTAACACTCGACGTGAAGGCAGGATTCCCAAGGATGAACAACCTGCAGACGTTCCACAACCACTATGTCACCTCTGGCGTAGCGAGCGAGAAGCAACGACTGACAGACATCACTTTTAACCGCGAGATGCTGGAGGGTTCGCTCACCTACAAGCACATCTTTGAGCCCGGCAAGCGCGAGATTAGCACGTCGGCTTCGCTGTCGGCCATCAACGGCCATCGGCCTTCCTATTACTATGAGGCAGACCAGATGGTGCAGCGTTCCGAGTCGGGAGGCCATCCACGGATAGCCACCTGGCAACTCGACTACTTGACCCTGCTGGGTAAGGGCAAACTGGAGACGGGCGTGAAGATGACCTATCGGCAGAACAATATCGACCATCAGATGTATGAGCATGATGCAGCAACGGACTCGTGGCAGCTATCCATCCCCTTAAGTAACGACCTTCGACATCGCGAGTATATCCCTGCTGCCTACGCCATGTATTCGGCCAAATGGAATAAGCTTACATACAAGGCAGGCCTGCGATTCGAGTACAGTCGTGTGACGTTACAGAACGACAAGGACAAGTTGGACGAGGCCGACAACTACTATTTTGTGGCACCCAATGTGGTGCTGAACTACCGCATCAGCGCCCCGTGGCAATTGTCGCTTGGGTTGTCGCGCCGTATCTCGCGACCCACCTATCCGCAACTCAACCCCTACATCAACCTCATCGACAATAACACCTACGAGACAGGCAACGTCCGCCTGAAACCGGAGAAAACCAACAAGCTCGACGTTGGCTACTCCTACTCAGGTAAGTCCCTGAAGGTGAATGGCAACGCATACTTCAATTACACACAGGATTACATAGGCCAGATAGCTTATCTTGACATTTCCCCCTCTGGTGGACAAGGAGGGCATCTGGTGATGACCTACATCAACAACGACAAATACCTGAACAGCGGTGTGGAGCATAACGTCCGTTGGAACGCCCTGCGATGGCTCTCTGTGGACGTGGGCTGCAACATCTACTACACTCATTCACGAGGCAGCAATCAGGACGTCAGCTTCCGCAATCAGGGATGGACAAGCAACAACAGCGCATCAGTGAGCATCATGCCATTGAAGGGAATGACCATCCAGGCGCAGTACTTCGTAACCACTCCCCAGTATTTCACGCAGTTCACCACCAAGACCATCCACTACTGCAACCTCGGCATCCGCCAGCAACTGCCCAAGAAGGGCCTGACCTTCTCCGCCCTCCTCACCGACGTGTTCAACACCCGCCGCTGGGACATCTCGTCAGACAATCCCGTCTATACCCTCGTCAACAACAGCAAGAACCGCAGCCGTATGTTGTGGCTCGGCATCAGCTGGAACTTCCACTCCTATAAGGCTCCTGGCGGTCAGAAAAAGCAGGAGGAAGACAGGAGTGTCATCAAGTTAGGGGAGTAGGGAAATAATGATTATCCACAAAGATGCCACCACGAAAGCCCGAAGGGCTGTTAAGATTACAGGCAGGGGTGACAACCCCTGCTAACGGGGCTACCCGATATGAACCCCGACGGGGTGAAAGACATTCTGCCGCACCTTCGGCGCTCGTATAGCCTCACGCCGTTGAACCGGGGGTTGCACCCCCGTCTGTGGTCTTACCAGCCCTTCGGGCTTATTTGGTGGTACGATTGCGGATAATAACAAGAGGACTGGCAGCCTCGTTGTCTGTCAGTCCTCTCGCTGGTTTCAGGTCTCAAGATTCAAGTCTCACCATTCACTATATTTATAGTGAGCAAATGGCCGCATTTCCGGAATCGAAAATGACCAAAATGACCTTGACCAAATGACCGCGTTTCCGAAATTGATTTTGACCATTTTGACCTTGACCATTTTGACCACGCAAAAATGTCTTTTTGTTAAAAATGGTTTAGTCTCGCGTATAAATAAGGTGTTTTTGCATCAGACGAGAATTATCTCAGAAAAAAAAATGTATCTTTGCAGTCAATAAAGGAAAAGAAGAAATATGAAATACGAAAATACATTCAAGGCGATAGACCAGATACTGTGGAAGGAGCAGGGTTGTGGTAGTGAGCTGGACTATCTGGAGCAGAAATCATGGATGCTGTTCCTGAAGTACCTTGATGACCTTGAAACGGAACGCGAAGAAGAGGCGGAACTTGAAGGCAAGACCTACAAGCGACTGGTCTCAGGTTTCTATCGTTGGAGTCAGTGGGCAACGCCTAAAAAGAAAGACCCGCAGACGGGTAAGATGGTACTGGATACTGTCAATGCCATGAGTGGTGACGACCTTGTGGAGTTTGTTGACCAGAAGCTCTTTCCATATCTCAAGGACTTCCAGAATACCGCAACCCAGACGGATAGCCTTGAATACAAGATAGGTGAAATCTTTGGCGAGCTGCATAACAAGATTCGCTCTGGATTCAATATGCGGGAGATCATCAACATGATTGATGAGCTGCACTTCCAGAGCGCCGAGGACAAGCACGAAATGACGGTGCTCTATGAGAGCAATATCCAGCGAATGGGCAATGCAGGCCGCAATGGTGGTGAGTATTACACGCCGCGTCCATTGATTCGTAGTATCATCAAGGTGGTTGACCCCAAGATAGGCGAAACGGTCTATGACCCTGCTTGTGGTTCGGCAGGCTTCCTTTGTGAGGCTTTCCTCTATATGAAGGAGAAAATCAAGAGTGTGAAAGACCACGAGATCTTGCAGAAAGAAACTTTCTATGGCAAGGAGAAGAAAGGTCTGCCTTATATCATCGCCACCATGAATATGATATTCCACGGCGTATCAGCACCCAATATCACTCATGGAAACACCCTTGCGATGAACCTCAGTCAGATTCAGGAGAGCGACCGCAAGAACGTTATCCTTGCCAATCCTCCCTTTGGTGGCAACGAGCGTGGCGAGGTGCTGCAAAACTTCGAGATTCGCACTTCTGAAACAGCCTATATGTTTATGCAGCACTTCATCAAGATGTTGAAGGCTGGTGGACGTGCCGGTATTGTCATCAAGAATACTTTCTTAAGTAATAGCGATGCAAAAGGCATCCGTAAGATGCTCTTAGAGAACTGCAACCTACATACCATTCTGGACCTTCCTTCGGGAGTGTTCACGGGTGCTGGTGTGAAGACCGTTGTTCTGTTCTTCACCAAGGGCCAGCAAACAGAGAAGGTATGGTACTATCAGGTAGATAAGCACTTCACCAAGACGCAGCCATTGACTGAGGCAGATATGGAGGAGTTCCTAACCTTGCAGAAGACACAGGCCGAAAGTGAACATTCGTGGACGCTCGATGTCAGCACCCTTGATGATGCTTGTGACCTGAGCGTGAAGAACCCCAATAAGGTTGAGGAAGTTGACGAGCGCACACCCAGCGAGATAGCTGAAAGCCTTTTTGCCCTTAACAGCGAGAATCAGACTCTTATTGACGAAATAATGGAGATGGTGAAATGAAAGAAGGTTGGACATA
>Ga0310696_10008152_pt1 | contig 12247 bp, 11 predicted proteins | sample AusTroGonzalo_MG_4_FD_203885 | JGI IMG/M metagenome (GOLD analysis project Ga0310696, IMG submission 203885) | Bovine rumen microbial communities from tropical cattle in Woodstock, Queensland, Australia - Gonzalo_02 (v2) (version 2) | ecosystem: Host-associated > Mammals > Digestive system >... | reverse complement strand
CCAAACGTAGGTGAATTTTTACGAACATCTACTGCTACATCCAATACTGTCCCTTTTAATACGCGAACCAATTTTGCCTGAGAGTGTTCGCCCAATTGGCAATGCAAACCGCGAATAACACCATATGATGATTTTGATTGGTTGTCCTGGACAAAACGATTTGAGATACCGTTTTTGATAAATTCTTGTTCGTTATAGCTTTCAAAGAAATAGCCACGTGCATCCGGAAAAATACGTGGTTCAACAATAACCACACCATCAATAGCTGTTTTAATAAAATTCATATTCGACCTTTTTTGAATTCAGTATAGACGAACAGACCAGAAAATCAATAAAAATTAACAAAAAAAACACCCACACAATTTGGTGTGGGGTTTATTTCTGGTGGCTCTGATCGGAATCGAACCGATACTCCTTTCAGAACTTGATTTTGAGTCAAGCGCGTCTACCAGTTCCGCCACAGAGCCATTTCGCAAATGCAACTGTTATTTTTTCTTTGCAGCTGCTTTCTTTGCTTCAACTTTTTTTACCAAACGCGCACTGCGTGTTGGTTTGTGGACAGGTTTTTTTGCGGGTTTTGCCGCTTTGCCGTTTTTCTTTTCAATGGCTTTTTTAATGGCGGCCATTTCAGGTGTCAAACGGGAAATTGGTTTTGCCATTACATACGCATCCAATCCACCATGTTTCGTTAATGTACGCAATCCAGCTGTAGAAATACGCAAGCTGAAATCGCGAGCCAAAATGTCACTATGAAATGACAATTTTTGCAAATTAGGTAAGAATGTTCTTTTTGTGTGGCGTTCAGAATGCGACACATTCATTCCAACCATTGTCTTTTTTCCAGTTACTTTACATACACGTGGCATATTAAATCCTTTAATTACTGTGCGATAATTTATAATATAAAATGCAAAAAGTCAAGTGTTTGTTTTAATTTTACCTTATTGATGTGCTGGATTTAATAAATCTGATACCATTTTTACTGGATTGAATGTAGTTCCAGGTACAGCTACAAAAATAGTATTCCATTTTGCCATCGCACCATTCCAAAGCCCCGGGCGTTCCATAGCACGCAAAGCAACACCGTTTTTAGATTTTTCGGATATGAATCCCGTGTTTTCATCAATATATTCGTTCAAATTGAATTTGTTGTTTTGAAAATCTTTGACACTACAAACCAAATCCACAGGGTTAAAATATGTGGCTTCGTTCATAATGTTTTTTGATTCGGGGGCAATTTGACTTGATTCTACAATTTGCAAACTGATAACGCCAGTGTCGTTTTGGACCCAGAATGGACCACCACCCGGTGCCCCAGTGTTTCGAACCATACCGCACACGCGCAAAGGGCGATTCAAAATATCTCTGTATTCCGAAATGGATAACATATTATTTATTTTTATACCGATTTTTGAGGTCACAAATTTGTGTATTTCTGTGACATCTGAAAACCCAGAATCAATTTTTTTGATTAAATCAAAAATTTGTTGTTGTGTGTCCACTAATACACCGGCCAAAACTTTTTTATATTTGATTGTGTCGTTTTTCATAGATTCAACCGCGACATTGTCTATGTTTTTTATAAATATGATATCAGCGTCAATATCATTCAAATTTTGAATCAAAGCACCATGTCCAGCAGGTCTGAACAATAATGTATTATCAGAATTTCTGAATGGGGTATTATCCAAATTTACCGCGATGGTATCAGTAGAACTTTTTTGTTCAGATAAGGAGATATTGTATTTTACACCGTATTCTTTTTCATATTGTGGAATAATGCGTTCCAACAAAGTTTCAAAACCACGTCTGTGTTCCGGCGAAATAGTAAAATGAATATTTACAACATCACCAGATTTCGCGTACCAAACACCTTCGCTAAGATGCTCTTCAACTGGTGTTTTTGTGTGATTATTGTATTTATGAAAAGCAATTAACCCCTTTGGTAAATTGCCATAATTTAACCCAGCATCAGATACAATGCATTTAACAATATCAGTATCAGAAGCATTTTCTGGTAAATATTTTTTCAAATCGTCCCAAAAAGCAAATTTAGTAATATTTTTAACAGTTATCTCTGATGTTTTATTTGATGTATTAGAATTCAAGAAATCAAATAAATCTTTGAACATACGGGTTGCAGCACCAGAAGCCGGGACAAATTTTACTATCTTGTGATTTTTTGCATATTCATCATATACACTTGAATATTTTTGACAATCATTATCAGAACACACCAAAATTCCATCAGTATCAGATGCGGGTTTAACGATATTTGTATATGGAAAACCCTTTTTGAACATCTCGATTTGATGATTTACGTCATTTACATTTAATCCGTGCGATTTTATTTGCTGAATATCTTTATCAGAAAACATAATCAAACCTTTGGTTTATCAAGATAACTTTAAGGGAAAAATTTTTTGGTATCAAGCGTTTTATTCCTAGGTTTATTCGCCAATGGCTTGAATTTATAAAAAATGAAACTATATAAAAATCACGATAAAAAACAAAGAGGCAAAACAAATGAATCCAGAAGAAGTTCAAGAAACACCACAACAAGCGCTTGAAAAATATACGACAGATTTTACAAAACTGGCGTTGGATGGGAAGTTAGATCCTGTGATTGGACGCGAAGAAGAAATTCGCAGAACGATTCAGGTGTTATCTCGTCGAACAAAAAACAATCCTGTGTTGATTGGAAACCCAGGTGTTGGTAAAACTGCGATTGTCGAAGGTTTGGCACAACGTATTGTATCCGGTGATATGCCCGAAAATTTGTTAAAGAAAAAATTACTTTCTTTGGACATGGGGGCGTTGATGGCGGGCGCTATGTTTCGCGGCCAATTCGAAGGGCGATTGAAAGCAATTTTGAAAGCTGTCAAAGAAGCCAATGGCGAAATCATTTTGTTCATAGATGAATTGCACACCATGGTTGGCGCAGGCAAGGGCGAAGGTTCTATGGACGCAGGCAATTTATTGAAACCTATGTTGGCGCGTGGTGAATTACATTGTGTTGGTGCGACTACATTGGACGAATATCGTCAATATATTGAAAAAGATGCTGCGCTGGCGCGTCGTTTTCAGCCTGTTTATGTCGATGAACCGACGGTTGACGATACAATTTCGATTTTGCGTGGATTAAAAGATAAATACGAAGGTCACCATGGTGTTCGTATTGCGGACGCAGCTTTGGTTGCCGCGGTTAAATTATCGAATCGGTATATCACAGACAGATTTTTACCAGATAAAGCAATTGATTTGATTGATGAAGCTGCTGCACGTGTTCGTATTGAAATTGCGTCAAAGCCTGAAAAACTGGACGAATTAGATCGTCATTTGATGCAGTTGAAAATTGAACAACAGGCATTAAAGAAAGAAAAAGACGAAGAATCAAAAAAACGTCTTGTCGATTTGGAAAATTTGATTGCGAAAATGCAAGCCGAATCGGATAAAATGACGGCCCAATGGCATGATGAACAGCAAAAAATGCGTGGGCTTTCCGATGCGATGGCTGCACTGGATGCGGCGCGTGCGGAAGTTGCGACTGCTATGCGTAATGGTGATTATGAAAAAGCATCGGCATTGCAATACGGCAAAATACCTGAACTGGAAAACGCAATTAAAAAACAAAACAGTGAATCCAAAGAATATAAAACTGTTTTACCTGAACATATCGCGGCAGTAGTCAGCAAGTGGACAGGTGTCCCAGCGGACAGATTATCAATCGAAGAACAAGCGCGTCTTTTGAATATCGAAGATGAATTACGCAAACGCGTCGTTGGCCAAGACGAAGCTCTGTCGGTTGTCGCGCGTGCTATACGGCGTTCCCGCGCAGGTTTATCTGATCCGCGTCGTCCAATGGGTTCTTTTATGTTTTTGGGACCAACTGGTGTTGGAAAAACTGAAGTTGCAAAAGCGTTGGCTGAATATTTGTTCAACGATGATTCTGCGATGACGCGTATAGATATGTCGGAATATATGGAACCACATTCAGTTGCACGTTTGATTGGTGCACCTCCGGGATACGTAGGATATGAATCAGGCGGTGAATTGACCGAATCTGTTCGTCGTCGCCCATACCAAGTATTGTTATTTGATGAAATTGAAAAAGCGCATCCTGATGTGTTCAATGTGTTTCTTCAAATATTGGACGATGGTCGTTTGACAGACGGTCAAGGTCGCATAGTGAATTTTACAAACACTATCATAATAATGACCAGCAATCTGCCGTCTATGGACGCAGTTCGTAAACAATTTCGTCCTGAATTCATCAACCGAATCGATGAAATAGTATTTTTCAATCAATTGGGTCGTGATGTTATGGTTGACATAGTGAAAATCCAGTTGAAAAACTTGGAAAAACGCCTAGGCGAACGTCAAATATTGCTTCATACATCAGACAGTGCGATTAAATGGTTGGCAGACAACGGATACGATGGCATCTTTGGCGCGCGTCCTTTGAAACGACTTATCACGACGGCGGTCGAAGATAAAATTGCCGATTTGATATTGTCAGGTGACGTAGGCGAAGGATCAACTGTCACAGTTGATGTTCATGGCAAAGAATTAGTTATAAAATAAAAGAAAACCGCCCAAACGGGCGGTTTTTAATATTGTTTTCCAATTCAATATTAGCAGCTACCAATCAATTTAGAAATTGAAATATCTTTGTGTAACAAGAATTCATATTCACAGTTTCCAGAACGATAATAACCACCACATGCAGACAACAACAAAACTGCTGCCAACGCCAATAATGCTTTTTTCATGTTTTCTCCTTTTTTGTTTTTTTTGGGTACACGGTTATTATTAAAGAATAAAATTCATAACGCAAGGTAAAAATTTGCATCAAAAAAAGCCCGGAAAAAACGCTTTTTTCAAAAAGTCAAGTGAAAAAAACCATAAAAAAGGTTTTATATATAATAAAAACACCCCTTTTTGTGATAGAATAGAATCATAAAATGCTGACCTATAGTTGGGGCAGGTGTTATTATGCAGGAGAGAAAAATGAAAAAATTACTTGGTATATCAATTTTGGCAATGTTCGCGGTTTCGCCAATGTTAGCAAACGCTGGAACAGCTTTAACAGGTTCAGATTTGTATCAAGAACCAACTACTGCGAATCCACAAAGTGGTGCGGTTTCTGCGGGTGGAGATCCAAAATATGCCTTTGTCGGTATAAACACAGACGAACAAAGTCATATCGCATCAACAGCGTATGTGAAAGGTGCGTATAACAGTGCAATCGCAGCGGTCAACAAAGTTGCGGATAGTGTCACAACAGATTTGTCTGGCAAACAGGATGTATTAACCGAAGGCGATGGTATCGAAATAAGCAACGAAAATGTAATTTCTGTCGCTGTAACGGAAGACAGAGGTTTGACGTTTGATGCTACGGACGACACATTGGAAGTTGCAGTGGGTAACGGTATTCAGTTTGATTCAAACGGTGCAGTTGCTGCAAAACTGGACGGCACAACTTTGGCGGTTGGCGCAAATGGGTTAAAAGTGAACGAAATCACAACGTCTGAGATTTCATCCACGACATTGGTTGATTCTACGGATGGTTTGGGTGCAGCGGCTGGCGAAACGGGTGCTGCAACTGATACAGAAATCCCAACAGCATTGGCTGTTCGTCAGGCAATTGATACAGCGGTTACTTCGGGTGTTTCTGACAAACAAGATTCTTTGGTGAACGATGCGTCTACGCCGGCTGATATCAATTCAGAGGTTTTGACTACAGTTCGTGCATCTGGCTCAGCCAGTGATGAACGTTTAGTAACTGAAAAAGCAGTTGCAAGCAAGATTGAAAGTGCCACAGCGAATATGGCGGTTGAAGCAGGTGTGACGAAAACAATCGCGCACACAACAATAACGGTTCCTATTTACGGGACATGGGGTTCTGATGGTGCAAACGACACAACACCTGTCACAGCCAGTATCGCGGAACCAACATACAGAACAACCGATCCGTCGTAATCGGATAGGAAACAAAACAGCTGATATGGACAGCTGTATTATGTGAATAGTACAACTGTCCAATCAATCAAACAAAAAAGGGAAATTGAAACGTTTCAAAAAAGCAATATAACCTAGTGTGGATATGAAGAATATTGTGACGCTTTTTGTTGGTTTAACTTTGGTTGTTCTGCCGGGGCTGGCTGATGCTACTGCTATTGAATCGTCAAATTCCTATGTTTCACCAACCCGCGCGAATCCACAAAGTGGGGCAATTTCCGCGACAAATGGGCCCAAATATGATTTTGTTTCGATTGACGACAGCGAACAGGGCCACATTGCATCAACCGCATATGTGAAGGGCGCACACAACAGTTCACTTTCAGCTATTAATTATTTGGAAGATTCAAAACAACCCATTCTTGATTCTGGGGTTGATGGAAATGTGACAGTGAATTATACTGACAATAATTCGGCTGCACCGGTTGTCACTGGATTTTCAGCGGACGGCACTGGCGCGGTTGTTGTTACAAAAAGTGAGGTCACAATACCTGTGGGATCGACTACGGCGCCAACCAGTCATGCTGATATTTGGATACAATAATTTATTTGATAAAAATTTTTTGAAACGGCACGCGCCGTTTTTTTTTATACTTATTATATATAAATATGTAAAAATTTTTCATTTATCATGGAAAAAAATGATGGTGTAAAAAGGACAAAAATACCGCTAAAAAAATGCGTTTTTTGAAAAAGTCAAGAAAAAAAATTAAAAAAAAATGCTTTACCAGCAAAAAAAATACCCTTTTTTATGATAAAATAAAAGCATAAACATTACTGGCTTAGGGAAGGCTATTAACAACAAAGAGAGAAAACAATGAAAAAATTATTAGGCATTTCTATCGTTGCAGTGTTGGCGGTTGTGCCTATGATGGCGCAGGCAACCCCAGTCGCTGTAACAGCAGCTGCTGCTGGTGACGAACCATACCAAGGTGTTGCTTTGGATCAAGATGCTCATATCGCAACAACATCCTATGTTCAGGGTGCGTATAATGCGGCTATTGGTGCAGTCAATGACTTGGCCGGTAAAAAACAAGATAATTTGACAAGTGGTTCTGCAAGTGGCTCTGCTATCAGTTCCGTTGTTAAAACAACAGTTGGTGCAGCAACTGGTGAAAACGCTGCATCAGATACAGCATTGGTAACTGAAAAAGCTGTTCGTACAGCAATCGCTGGCGCGATTACAGATGCTGGTGGACAAACAGCACAACAAGTACAAACAGCTATCTCAACAGCTTTGGCAAATAATGGTGATGCATATCAAACAGAAAATGCTGTTAATACTGCAGTGGCTGGTGCTGCAAATACAGCAACTTTTGATTCTACTGAAACATATGATCAGGGTACAATTGGTGAAGCTGTTAAGAATTTAGCTACTAATACTGCTGGATATCAAACAGCGTCTGATGTGACAACTGCTATTAATTCTGCTGCTTCTGGAACAACTGACGGTTTGGATGCATCAAATGGTAAATTGAGTGTTAAATATGATAATAGCACAATCGATTTGAATGCAAGCGGTCAATTAGAAGTTAAAGAAATCACAGCCAGCAACGTTGCAACTGCTGCTAAGGCGGTAGGTGTTGCTAATAATGCTGTTAATGATAAATTGACAACTCAAGGTTACGTTACAGAAGCTATCGCAAGTGCTATTTCAACAGCCGTTGGTTCTGGTGATGATGAATTACAGACAAAGAGTGATGTTGATACAGCTATCTCAACAGCTTTGTCAGATGGTAACTATGTGACAACAACTACTGCACAAACTGCTACATTTACACCAACAGCGACAGGGTTGACTTCAACTAGTATTGGTGACGCTATCAACGAAGTTGCGACAGATGCAGCAACTGCATTGGGTAACAAACGTGTGCAAGTTTACACAACTTGGAACAGTACTGCAACAAATACTATCCAAGAAGTGTCATTGGTTGATCATCAATCATAATAGTATGATCAGTTAATAGCCAAAATTCGATCTGGGGGTTATGTTATATAATGGCATAATTCCCCAGATTAAGGGGTTTAACAGAAAAAATAAATAAAAGATTATGAAAAAATTTTTAATTATTTTTGTTGGTTTAATTATGGTTGCGCCTGCGTTCGCAACAGAGCCAACCTATCTTTACCCAGAGGCATCGGTCGCATCTGCGCGTTTGGTGGAACAGGCATATAATGCTTTGGATACCGCAAAACAGCCAACTTTGTACACTGATACAAATAATCCTGATTCTGCTGGGACTGTGCGTCAAGCAGTCACATCCGGAACTTCTGGTGCAGTTGTGACAGGTGTTACGGCATCAAATGGTGTTGTGACAGTCACTCGTGGTGAAGTAACCATTCCATCGGGCAGCGCTTCTTCATCGACCCGTGCCCAGATTTGGTTTGAATAAACCGATTCGTTTTTTTGTTTATTTTTTTGTGAAAAAAACGGCTTTCCCCCCGCCGTTTTTTTTATTCGTATGAAATGGAATTATTTATTTCCCAAATTTACCACTGCGTGGAAACCCAACGGGAATAGTGTGGCCCTGGGATGCACGTTTAGCAATCCATGGTGTGATATCGTCCAATTTAGTCGTGCCACGGCCCGTTGTCCATCCAAATCCATCAGATTTATCAAAGAACATTGCATCAATCGTATATGTGCGTTCCGCATTGTATTTTTGCAAGATTACACCCTTGCCACGCGCCATTTCAGGAATTTGTTCCGTTTCAAACATCAATAATTTATCATTTGATCCCGAAAGCGCAACCATATCGCCGTCAACACGCACGCAAAGAACCGCAGGATTGCGTTCATCAACATTCATAATCTGTTTCCCGTTACGTGTTTGGGCAACACAATTTTCGCCCGCTACTATGAATCCAGTTCCATGACGCCCAATAACCAGGTATTTTGCGCCTGTATCCAACACAAAAGCTTTGACAATAGTTTCATCGGCACCAATATCCGCCATCATACGCACAGATTCACCAAAACCACGTGCGGACGGCAAATCGTTAGCCATCAATGTGAACATTTTCCCACCAGACGCAAACAAATTGATTTTGTCGGTTGTTTGTGCGTGGAAAGCAAATTGTAATTCGTCGCCTTCCTTGAATTTCATATCCAAATTATTCAAATCCAGGTGACCGCGCGCTGCACGTATCCAGCCCATTGTGGACAAAATGACAGTAATTGGTTCTTTTTCAATGAAATCATCAGTGTTGACCGCGATTTCTTCGCCAACCGGTGCCCATTGGGTCCGACGACGTCCCAAAGCCGTAGTTTTCGCATATTGTTTTTTGATATCGTCAAACCAAGCGTGCAATTGTGCGTTTTGTAATTGCGAATCTTCCAATAATGCCTGTAATTTTTCGCGTTCACTGCGTAATTCGCGGTCTTCGCGTTTGATTTCCATTTCTTCTAATTTTCTTAACGAACGCAGGCGCGTATTCAAAATAGATTCAACTTGGATTTCAGTCAATTGGAATTCATCCATCAATACGGATTTTGGTTCGTCTTCGTTGCGGATAATTTCAATAACACGATCTAAATTCAAGTAAACAACCAACAATCCACCCAAAATTTCCAAACGTCTGTCGATATTAGCCAAACGCCACTTTGTACGCCGTAATAAAACATTTTTTTGGTGTGTAACAAATTCACGCAAAACATCGCCAATCGGCATAACACGTGGCGCGCCATGTGAATCAACCACATTGAAATTCATATTAAATTTGTATTCCAAATCAGTCATCGCAAACAAATGCGCCATCATTTTATCACTTGGGACATTGCGGTTTTTCGGTGTGATAACTATGCGCACGTCAGTCGTAGATTCATCCGAGATATCTTCGACCAAAGGCAATTTTTTTGCATCAATTAAATCTGCAATTTGTTCCACCAGCTTGGATTTAATAATGCCGTATGGAATTTCTGTAATTACAACCTGTTCTGCGCCACGGTCCAGCTTTTCAACCTCCCACTTTGCGCGAATACGAAAAGCACCACGGCCCGTATCATAGTTTTTACAAATCGTATCAAAATCATCAATCAACACACCACCGGTCGGAAAGTCAGGCCCAACCAGTTTCTTCATAATCTGGGCAGTGGTCGCGTCCGGTTTATCAACAACCAGATTCAGCGCATCCATAATTTCAGATACATTGTGAGTTGGTATATTTGTTGCCATACCCACAGCAATACCCATACCACCATTTGCCAACAAATTCGGAAACGCCCCCGGCATTACGGTCGGTTCAACCGTGGTTCCATCAAAATTCGGCATCATATCAACGCTGTCTTCGTCAATGCCTTCCATAATAAGCATTGCTGCGTCGGTCATTTTTGATTCTGTGTAACGGTATGCAGCCTGGGGGTCACCGTCAATATTTCCAAAATTACCCTGGCCATCAATTAATGGATATCGAACGGAAAAATCCTGGGCCAGACGAACCATCGCATCATACACAGACGAATCGCCATGCGGGTGATAATGGCCCAACACATCCCCAACCACAGTCGCACATTTACGAAATGCAGCATTCGGAGATAGTTTTTGCCGCAACATTGAAAACAAAATACGCCGATGGACCGGTTTTAATCCATCGCGAACATCAGGCAACGCACGCGCTACGATAGTGCTGACCGCGTATGATAAATAACGTTCAGACAATGCATCTGATAATTGTTGTCCCGATATGTTTTCGTTTATATTTTCAGACTTTTTCATAATTTTTCCGCTTTCAACAGCCCCAGAATAAAACATTTGAAAAAATAAAACAAGCAAAAAACCGCCCGATTGGGCGGTTTTTTTATTGATTCCATTTTTAGAAGCCAAAAACCATACGTTGTTTCGACTGACGCTTTTTTTCGTTACGGACAGCTTCTTCCTGTAAACGTTTGCGTTTAGTAGTTGGTTTTTCATAACGTTGACGTTGTTTCATTTCACGATAAAGGCCTTCTTTTTGTGATTTACGTTTTGCAACGCGCAAAGCCTGTTCAACATTATTATCACGGACCAAAACTTTAACCATATATAATTCACCCCCTTTGGCGAACTTGTATTGTTTTTCTTCTTTATTTCTGGTGGAGCTGATCAGGCTCGAACTGACGACCCCCTGCTTGCAAAGCAGGTGCTCTACCAACTGAGCTACAACCCCAGAACTTTGCTCTTTCTTGATGAAAGTCAGCATATTTTATATATTTATTTACAAAAAGTCAAATTAAAAAACTTTTTTTATTATATTATTGACAAAAAAATTTGACAATTTGCTGTTTTTACGCTATTTACATGTGAAATTAAGGGAAAAAAACAATATGAATTTTAAAAAACTGGTTATACCAGATTCTTTTGAAGAAAAGCTGCCAGAATTAAAGCAAAAAACTTTAAAATGGACGACAGTTTTGAATTCTGGTTCAAAAATAAATTCAATTGCGAATATTTCTTTCTTTCAACCGAATTGTCAAAAACCGGTTGGCAGTTTTATTTTGGTTCCAGCCCTTGCAACAAATTCAAAAATAGATCCTTTGATTACAGCAATTACATATTGGGCTTTGACACACAAATATAATGTTGTGAACATAGATACTTTTTTAGGGGATTTTAATTCAAATATTGAACAAAATACATATCCTGAATTTAAGACTATTTTGACAGAAAGCATAAAATTTGTTCAACCACACATATCAAATACATACAGTATTATTATCGGTCATTGTGTCAGTGCAACCGGTATTACTGACGTTTTTAATGAAGAAATTAAAAATGGTGAAAGTTTGCCTGTCCAGGCGGCGCTGTTTTTTGCACCATGGCCTGTAATTCCACAAATGAAATATGATGCATTAATGAATCGATGCAAATATATGGAATCAAAGGGCATAGATGTTTTTAAACTGGATATCGAAACACAATTAAAAGTTGCACATATGAAATTTGTTTGTGCCATGAAAGATTTTACCAAGGAAGCTGAAAATTCTCAATACGAACCGGAAATAATGGCGCAGTGGCAAATTCCAATAACTTTTGTTGTTGCAGGTCGAGATGAAATTTCCCCGCATGCGCGTGCCAAGGAAAAATTTGCTCAGTTAAAACAATTAGTACCCAATACTAACAAATTGAGTTATTTATATTTACCGGAAAGAAAACATTCTTTTGAAATATTATATACCGATTCCAAAGCAATCATTGATTTAATAAAAACGCAAAGACAAAAACATTTATAAAAAACGCCCGTTTGGGCG
>Ga0310696_10008151_pt1 | contig 12248 bp, 10 predicted proteins | sample AusTroGonzalo_MG_4_FD_203885 | JGI IMG/M metagenome (GOLD analysis project Ga0310696, IMG submission 203885) | Bovine rumen microbial communities from tropical cattle in Woodstock, Queensland, Australia - Gonzalo_02 (v2) (version 2) | ecosystem: Host-associated > Mammals > Digestive system >... | reverse complement strand
CGAAAAGATATTCAAGTACGATGATCGACCAGAGGCTGGCCGATTCTGGAACTACCCCTATCGCGCCATTGAAGAGGTTCTTGCAAACGCCGTCTATCACAAGTCATATCGAATTGCGGAACCCATCACCGTCGTGGTGACGCCCGAGGCGATGACGATTTCAAGCCTGCCCGGACCGGAACGGTCAATTACGGACGCCGACCTTGCTGCTTGCCGTATGATTGGCCTTCACTATCGCAACCGTCGCATCGGCGACTTCCTCAAGGAGCTCGACCTCGTTGAAGGGCGTAATACGGGTATTCCAGTTGTCGTGAATGTCATGCGTGAGAACGGCTCGCCGCCGCCGGTCTTTTCTTCCCCTGAAAATCGAGATTGGCTCTCCGTCATATTGCCGGTCAATCCCCATTTTCGTAAAATGGAGGATCCCATTTCAGAGAGAACTGCATTGAAAACTGCATTGACTTCACAGATGGGAACTAACAAGGATAAGGGTGAAGAATGCGTTAGATTGGCGGATTCTGGGCGCATTGTCGGAGTTATGACGGCAGAAGAGGAGTTGGAACATATAAAAGTTGCGCTGAAAACTGCGCTGAAAACTGCGCTGATACGCCGTCCTGCCAAGGTGATCGAACGAATGGGGCTTTTGTTACAGCAATTGCTTAGGGATAAAGACATCACGATAGTCGCGTTGGCGAGTTTGCTTGGCGCTTCCAGAAGAACTGTTCAAGAGGATATTGCCATCTTGAAGAACCTAAAGGTTCTAGATCGGGTTGGCCCTGATAATGGCGGCGAATGGCTCGTTCTGCTCAAATGGTGAGAAGAGGGGGAATGAAGGTAGAGGCTAGAGGGATGGTCACCATTTGGAGTAGAAATGGTGGAGTAGAGACTATGGCGATGCCGCAGAGAGACAACACGATAGAGGCGATCAAGCGACTTGACGCGTTGCTTGAGTATGCCGTCATGCATGGAGACGAGGAAGAGGCCGAGCGCATTCGCGAAGAACTGCGCAAGCTGACTGATGAGGTTTGACGGCAGATGGTGGCTGAATAACGAGGTAGTATGGTATAATCTGATGCGGAGGAAATGACATGAAGAAAGAGATGAAGGCGAAAATGAAAAAGAAAACGATGAAGAATCCACGTTACACATTGAGCGACAGGATGGTGTCGCTTGTCGCCGAGATAACCGAGATCGCCACGCATCTCGAGATGCGCGAGAGCGCAATAGACCCGCTTCTGCGCAAGAAGAATCGGCTCAAGACAATTCATTCATCGCTTGCCATTGAGCAGAACACGTTGACACTGAAGCAAGTAACCGACATCATCGACGGCAAGCGCGTGTTCGGTCCGCCGAAGGAAATCGAGGAGGTGAAGAACGCGAAAGCCGCCTACGCCGTGCTGGAGAAGGTTGATCCGTATTCAATCAAGGATCTTCTTAAAGTGCATGGTTTGATGGTTGGCGGTTTGACGCCGCAGGCCGGACGGTTCCGAACCGTCGAAGTCGGCGTGTACTCCGGCAAGAAACTTGTCCATGCCGGTCTGCCCCACAAGATGGTCCCCAGCAAAGTCGGTGAACTTCTCGCATGGGTGAAGGGCTGTAACGCCCATCCCCTTGTGTCAAGTTGTGTGTTTCACTACGGTCTTGAGTTCGTCCATCCGTTCACGGACGGCAACGGGCGCATGGGGAGATATTGGCAGACCGCTTTGCTCGCCGCCTGGAGGCCGCAGATGGCATGGGTTCCCGTCGAGGAAATCGTCCGCGACAGACAGAGTGGCTACTACAAGTCAATATCCGTTGCCGACAAGACCGGCGACGCAGGAACGTTCGTCGAATTCATGCTTACGGCATTGCGCGACGCGCTCGTCCAGGTGAAGAAAAGTGTGGGAAAGAGTGACAAGAAAAGTGGCAAGAAAAGTGACAAGAAAATCTTGGATCACTTGAAGGACAATCCTTCCGCGACGCTGGAGGAGTTGCAGGAACTGACAGGTCTTTCCTCCGGCGGAATAAGAAAAGCGATTCGCAGGCTGAAGGATGCAAAACTTCTTCGCCGAGTTGGCCCCGACAAGGGTGGCCATTGGGAGGTATTGGGAGGCAAGGAGTGAAAGTCGCATGACGCATCCCTAACGCGCGAAGGCCGGCGGGGCGCCGGCGGCAGCGGAAAGGAAAGGATCGGCGGGATGGGCTGCAAAACAATGGTGTGCGCGGGCGCGGCGGTCTGGACGAAAACCGTCCTGGCGGCGGCGTTCGCCGCGGTCGGTTTCGTGGAGTGCCCGAAATGCGACAAGCGCATACGCGTTTCGGATGACGCCAGCGAGGCCTTCGTCAACATGTGCCGCATCGACCCCACCCGAAAGGACGAGATGGGCGCGCGCGCGGCGAGACTGCTGGAAAGGGGTCGCCCCGTCGAACCCGCGAACCCCGCGACGCCGCTCATGGGCTGGGCGAGCTGGAACACGTTCGCGCTGGACATCTCCGAGGACATCATCCTCGGCGTCGCGCGCGCGATGGCGACGAACGGACTGAAGGCGGCCGGCTACGTCTACGTCAACATCGACGACGGTTTCTTCGACGGACACGACGATAACGGACGCCTCAGGTTCCATCCGGAGCGCTTCCCGAACGGCCTCAAAGGGACGGTCGACGGAATCCACGCGCTCGGCATGAAGGCGGGCATCTACTCCGACGCGGGCGCGAACACGTGCGGGAGCGAATGCGGCGACAAGTCGGGGATCGGCTCGGGGCTTTACGGACACGACGCCGAGGACTGCCGGCTCCACTTCAACGAACTGGGCTTCGACTTCTTCAAGGTGGACTTCTGCGGGGGGCTCAAGCTCAAGCTGGACGAGCGCGAACGCTATGCCGAAATCGCGAACGCCATAAAGGCGACCGGGCGCGGCGACGTGCGGCTCAATATATGCCGGTGGGCATTCCCGGGCACGTGGGCGGCGGACATTGCCGGATCGTGGCGCACCACGCGCGACATACGCGCGAACTGGGAGTCCGTCAAAGGCATCATCGCCGAGAACCTGTACCTGAGCGCCTACGCGTCGCCCGGACATTTCAACGACCTCGACATGCTCGAGGCCGGACAGATCAAGGGTGCGGTGAAAACCGCGTTCGGATCGAGCGGCGACACCGGCTTGACGCTTGACGAAGAAACCGCCCATTTCGGAATGTGGTGCATCCTCTCGTCGCCGCTCGTTCTCGGCAACGACGCGAGGTCCATGCCGCCGGCGACGATGAGGCTTGTGACGAATCCGTACCTTCTGCGCATGAACCAGGATCCGCTCGGGCTCCAGGCGTATGTCGCAGCGCGCGACGGCGACGCGTACGTTCTCGTGAAGGATGCCGAGGAACGCTTCGGAACGTCGCGCTACGTCGCGCTCTACAACGCCGGCGAGTCGGAACACGTCTTTACCGTTTCCGCGCGGTCGCTCGACCTCGGCGGCAGGATCGCCGCTTTCGATCTTGTCGAAAGGGCGGACACCGGCGAATTCGAGGGAGAAGTCGCGGTGAACGTGAGGCCCCACGCCGCGAAGTTCTACCTGTTCGACGCCGAGCGCAGGCTCGAACGCGAAATCTACGAGGCCGAGACCGCGTACCTCACGGACTACAGCGAACTGGACGGCACATCGTACGGCTCGAAGGAGAGCTGCCGTGCGCAGGGGCGGGCGTATTGCGAAGAGGTCGCGGGAGCGTCCGGCGGCGTCGCGGCCGTAAATCTCGGACGCCGCGATTCGAACGACATCGTCTGGAAAGACGTGCATATCGCCGAAGCGGGCCGGCGCACGCTGTCGTTCCGCTGCGCGTCGCCGGAGAGGCGCGGATTCACGGTACAGATCGACGGCGGCTACGGGGTCGCAATCGACGTCCCCGCGACGGACGGCGGATTCGTCGAAGCCGAAATCCAGATTGCGTTGGAGAAGGGGACGCATACGGTTCGCTTGTCCAACCCCGGCGGCCCGATGCCGGACATCGATTTCATGCGTGTCGCGGCAGAAACGGACGCGCAGGAGCGCGTCCCTCCCGGAACCGGCACTTGCGGAAAACGGGGAGATTAGATATAATATCGGCAACAGAGAAAGCCGCAAGAATGCTGTCCATAGAAATAATAAGCGTACAGCCGCAGATGTTCCGGGGATTCCTGGAGCACAGCATCGTCGCGCGCGCCGTCGGCAAGGGCGCGTGCGAGGTGAAGATCACCGACTTGCGCGACTTCGCCCACGACCGCCACAGAAAGGTGGACGACAAGCCGTACGGCGGCGGCCCGGGGATGCTGATGGCGTGTCCGCCCTGGTTCGAGGCGGTCGAGGCCGCGCTCGCGGCGGATCCGCCGGACGCCGCGCCGCCTGCCCGCGTGGTCATGACCGATCCGTCCGGACGCCGCTTCGACCAGCGCCTTGCGGAGGAGTTTTCGCGCGAACGCCGTATCGTCTTCATGTGCGGACACTACGAGGGTTTCGACGAGAGGATACGCACCCTCGCGACGGACTTTGTTTCGATCGGCGACTTCGTGATGACCGGCGGCGAGATCGCGGCGGCGGCCATGGCCGATGCGACGGTGAGGCTCCTCCCCGGCGTGCTCGGCGGCGGCGCGGCGGCGGTGTCCGGCGAAAGCTTCGCGCACGGCGGCATCGTCGAGGCGCCGCAGTATACGCATCCGCCGTCGTTCCGCGGCATGGACGTGCCGGAGGTGCTGCTTTCCGGCGACCATGCGAGGATCGAGGCGTGGCGCAGGAGCGAGGCGCGCCGCGTCACGGCCGAGCGCCGTCCGGAGCTTCTCGCCGGGAGGGCGGAGCCGTGAGAGCGCGCATAGCGGCAATCCTGCTTCTCGCGGCGGCGCCTTTCGCGTCCCCAGCCGCGCCGGTGACGGTCGTCGCGCACGACCCCGGCTACAACACGTCCCTCTCGAAACATCTCCAGCGGTGGCTCGGGCAGCAGGACATCCCCGCCGCGCTCGCGACGCCGGCGGAGATGGCGGACGCGCTGAAGGACGCGAAGATCGCGTTCCTCGTCGGCTTCAACAGCCCGAGCGCCGGCGAGATGTCGCAGATCTCCGCGTACCGCGCGCGGGGCGGCAGGCTCGTCGTCTTCCACAGCGCATCGCCGCAGCTCGCCGCGCTGATGGGCGTAAGGCCGCTCGGCTACAAGGCGGCGACGCGTCCGGGGCAGTGGAGCCGCATGGACTTCAACGTGAAGTTCCCGGAAGGCTGCCCCAAGCAGATTCTCCAGACGTCTAGCGTCCTCCAGCGCGCGGAGGCGATCCCGGGCAGGTCGCGCGTCATGGCTACGTGGACCGGACGCGACGGAAAGCCCACCGGCGACGCGGCGTGGATCTCGAGCGCAGCGGGCTACTGGATGACGCACGTGCTGCTCGCCGACGGGGACGAGGCGCTCAAGGCGCAGCTCGCCGCCGCGCTCGTCGGCAGCGTCGCGCCGGAACTGTGGAACCACGCGGCGTTTCTGCGCAAGGCCGCCGCCGCGGACGCCGCGCTCAGGGCGTTCGCCCTCGCGCAGAAGCCGCAGGCCGGCGAGATACGCGCCGTGTGGGAGCATTCCGGATGCGGCCTCTACCCGGGGGACTGGCCGAAGACGATCGCGCTCCTGAAGGAATACGGAGTGACGGACCTCTTTCTGAACGTGGCGGGCGCAGGCTTCGCGCACTATGCGTCGGGCGTGCTGCCGCGCTCGCGCACCTACGCGCAGGAGGGCGACCAGCTGCGCGCGTGCCTCAAGGCCGCGAAAGGCTCCGGCGTTCGCGTGCACGCCTGGATCCTTTGCTTCACGGCGACCCGCTCCTCGCCGGAGACGCTCGCGACCTTCCGAAATAACGGCTGGACGCTGAAGACGCGCGCCGGCGCCGACACGGAGTATCTCGACCCGTCGAACGCCTCGGTGAGGCGCAGGATCCTCTCCGCGATCGACGAGCTGCAGACGGGCTACGGGATCGCCGGCATACACCTCGACTTCGTGCGCTGGTACGAACTCGCAAACAAGCCGAAGGACGCCGCCGAGACGGTGTCGCGCTTCGTCGCGGACGCGAAGCTCCGCGTGAGGCGTCCGCTGTGGCTGACGGCGGCGGTCCTGGGCAAGTACCCCGCGTGCGTCGCGTCCGTCGGACAGGACTGGACCGCGTGGCTGGATTCCAACTCGGTGGACTACGTAGTTCCCATGGACTACACCGAGGACGACGCGCGCTTCGACTCCTACCTCGAACAGCACGCCTCGTCCAAGTCTCGGGCGCGCCGGACGATCGCGGGGATAGGGGTCACGGCGAACGAGTCCCGGCTAGGCGCCGCGCAGGTGATTTCGCAGATAGGGCTGGTGCGGAAAAGGGGGCTCGCCGGTGTCGCGCTCTTCGATCTCGACACGACGCTGGAAAAGCAGATACTGCCGTATCTTAAACTCGGAATATGGATGATGAGATGAAGCTCGACAGGATAGTCGCATGGCTCGACAGGAAGCTCGACCCGGGCGCGTTCGACGACGTGTCGAACAACGGGATCCAGATCGCGCGGCGCGGCGAAGACGTCAGGCTCGTCGCGTTCGGCGTGGACGCGTCCGCCGAATTCGTGCGCGCGGCGGCGGAGGCCGGCGCGGGGCTTTGCGTCGTACACCACGGGATTTCGTGGGGCGGCGGGATCAAGCGCGTCTCCGGCGGCGTCTACGAAGTGGTCAAGGCGGCGATGGACGCGGACATCGCGCTCTACGCGTCGCATCTGCCGCTCGACGCCAACCGCGAGTGCGGCAACAACTGGGAGCTTGCGCGGTTTCTGGATCTTGCCAAGGTCAAGCCCGCGTTCTCGTACCACGGCAACGTCATCGGCTTGACGGGCGTCGCGGCGAAGGCGATAGACAAGACGATAGGCGAAACGCGGATCGTGGCGGAGCGCGGCGAAAAGATTGGCGTGTGCTCCGGCGGCGGCGGCGAGTTCGCCGAGGCCGCCAAAGAGCTCGGATGCGGCCTCTATCTCACCGGCGAGGCATCGTGGGGCGATGTGATCGCCGCGCGGAACGCCGGGATGCGGATGGTTTGCGCGGGGCACTGGGAGACGGAGACGTTCGGCGTCAAGGCGCTCGCCGCCGCCATGTCACGCGAACTGAAGGTGAAAACGGCCTTTCTCGGCTAGCGCGCGTCTTTTTCCTCGCGCATGCGGCGTTCTATGGCCGCGGCCATTTCCTTCTTGCCGAGGTTGCGCAGGCATTTCGCGTACTCGGCGACCACGCGCCTGTCGTTCGGGCGTATCGCGACCATCGCCTCGTAGCACTGCGCCGCGCCCGCGACGTTGCCGACGTCGTGGAAGGCGCGCGCGTTCACGGCCATCAGGTACAGCCTGTCGAGCAGCATCGTGTCGTGCGGATTCTTCTTCATCGCCTCCGCCCAGAGCGCGACCGCCTCGTCCATGCCGCCCGGCTCGGTCGAACGGGCGCACGCGCGAACGATCGACCGGCGCACTTCCTGGAGCGCGCGGATCCTCTCCGCCAGCATCTCGACGATGTCGGCGTACATGTCGTCCGGCACGATCCAGTCGAGGTCGGGAGTCTCCTTGGAGACGAAGAACTCCGGACGCGCCGGCGCCGACATGTCTCCCGATTCGAACGCCGGCATCACGTCCTCGCGCGAGCCTGCGTAGCTGGCGAAGAGCTCCTGCATCGAGCCGCAGCCCGCCTCCTCGGCTTCGGGCGAAATCGCCTCCGGCCTGGAGAAGATGTCCATGAGATCGCCCATCTTCACTGTCTCGCCGCCAGTGCGCCCGGCGATTATCCAGTCGCGCTCGCCTGGCATCCAGAGGTGCGCCTCTTTGCAGGGGAACGATTCGAGCGCCTTCTTGAATTCGCCGGCCGTCATCTTGTGCGCCTCGAAAGACCAGACGAGCGCGCCGCCTTCCGCCGTTTTCGCGAACGCGGCGCCGAGATCGGACGGCGGGACGCCCGATGCGAACACTATGTCGTATTTCGCCGCCGCGTCCTTTTCGGTTTCCGCCGTCAAGCATGGTACGCCCGTCGCGGCGATCGCCTCGGCGTATTCCTTCGCGTCGTCTCCGGCGGCGAACGCGGAGACCGCGCCGGGCATCTCCGCGAGCGCGATGAAGGCGCCCGCAGTGCGCATGGCCTTGAGCTTCGGGAGCGTCCGCTCCGCCTGCGCGGGAGCGGGCGCCTTCCAGTGCGGCAACCTGTCGCGGACGAGCCAGAGCGCCGAAAGGACGAGTGCGAAGAACGCGACGGCGAGCGCGGCCCTCGCGAACGCGGAGCCTGCGCGGAAAGGGGGCTCCTTCGGGAACGGAGCCCTCGCCGGGATCTTGGCGCGGATGGCGGCGACGCATTTGGGCACGACGCCGCAGCGGGCGCGGACGGCCTTGAGCGCTCTCGCGCCGAGGCCGCCGTCGCCGTCCTTGAAGAACCTTCGCAGCGTATCGCCCAGCGCGGCAGCGTCCTTGACCTGGACGATCGCCTTCGCGTCGAGCAGGTCGGACATCACCGGCCTGAAATTTTCCGTGTGCGGTCCGACGGCGACGGGCTTTCCGCAAAGGCACGGCTCTATCATGTTCTGGCCGCCCTTTTCGAAAAGCGTCTTGCCGACGAAGACCGCGTCGGCGATTCCGTACAGCCCCATCAGCTCGCCCGTCGTGTCGGCGAGGTAGACCGCGCGCCGTCCGTCGGCGGGCGGCTTGTCGCCGCGCGAGCGCCTGACGCACGCGAAGCCGGCGGCGAGGATGTTGGCCTCCACCGCGTCCGCCTTCTCGAAGTGGCGGGGCGCGATGACGAGCGTCACACCGTCGAGGGTCTTCGCTATGTCGAGAAGGACCTTGTCTTCGCCCGGCCATGTCGAGCCGCCCAGCAGGATCCTGCCGGGCGCGCCGATCCACGCGCGCATTTCCGCCTCCTTCGCCGGGTTGCGGCGGGCGGCGTCGAACTTGAAGCTGCCTGTCGTTTCGACGGACCGCGGATCCGCGCCGGCCGCGACGAGCCTGTCCCGGTCGAGCGCGCTCTGGGCGAAGATGCGCGAGAACCGGCGCAGCACGTCCCCGAAGAAGAACCTCGCGAAGCGGTAGCGCGGCGCGCTGCGGTCGCTTACGCGGGCGTTTATCAGAAAGACCGGTACGCCGGCCTTTGCCGCGGTCCGCACGAAGTTGGGCCAGATTTCGCTTTCCGTGAGGATGACGGCGCGCGGGCGGATGCGGAAGATCGCGCTTTTCGCGAAATTGGGGAAGTCGAGGGGATTGTAGATCAGGATGTCGCGTTCGCGGACGGCTTTTTCGGCGACGCGCCAGCCGGTGGAGCTGGTGGTGGAGAAGCAGAACCTGACGCCCGGCTCGGCCTTGCGCCATTCCTCCATCAGCTGCGCGGCGACCTGCACCTCCCCAACCGACACCGCGTGGAGCCAGACGAAACCGGCGTCGCGCGAGGCTTCGGCGCTACCGGGGAGAAGGTCCGCCGGATACAGGGCGAACCTGTCGAGCATCCGCGCGCGGTAGCCGCCGCGCCGGAGCATCCTGAGCAGGAAGCCCGGCAACATCAGCGGGAACGCGGCGGCGAAAAGGAGATTGTAGACCGCCCACTTCAAGCGGTCAGACCTCCGTACCCGCGGGCAGATCGGTCTTCACGCCTTCGCCGCAGGTTATCCGGCAGTTGTCGCCGATCGTGACGTAGGGCATCGTCGAGCTGTTCGCGAAGAACGACACGTTGTTGCCGACCTTCACGCCGGACGACACGGCGGACCCCGGCCCCATGTTGACGAAATCGCCGACGACCGCGTCGTGGCCGACGATGCATCTTGCGCCGACGAGCGTGAACTTGCCTATCACCGAGCCGACCTGGACGACCGCCTCGGAGGCGATGTACGTGCCGTGCTTGAAATCGGTCGTGGGCGAAACCTGGGCCGAGGGGTCCACGATCGCGGGGAAGTCGTGTCCGCGCAGGCGCGAGTATATCGCGGCGCGCTTGGAATTGTTGCCGATCGCGACGAAGACGGAAGCCCCGGGGTTGTCGCGCGACGCCTCCTCGACGGTTCCGAGGATCGGGTAGCCCTCGAAGTTGTCGCCCTTGCGCCACTTCGGGTCGTCGTCCGCGTAGCCGAGAATCCGCCAGACGGGTTCGCCTGCGGCGGCGTTTATGCGCTCCACGGTCCAGATCGCCTCGCGGCCGAAACCGCCGGCGCCAACTATGAACAGGTCTCTCATAACACTCCTTGTGTTTGGAAGTTGCCGCATATTATACCAAATCCGCCGGGTTTTTGCCATTGCCGCGCCGCGCCGCGATATGATATAATATGCGGCATGGCAGAAGGGGAAAAGATGCGGGGCGGTCGGCGCGTGTGGCCGTGGGTCGCCGCGGGGGCGTTCGCGCTCCTGGCGGCGCTGCTCGCGCTTGCGCCTTCCATCGTCGCGGCCGTGGACTGGCCCGAGTACGTGCGCGACGTTTCGGATTCGCTCCCGGAGGAGATCCGCGGCCGCTTTACGAACGGCACGGTGCGCGTGAAGGTGCGCCTCGAAAGGAGCGGATGGTGCGGACTTTCAGCCAAGGGGACCGGACTTCTCCTGGACTGGCCGTTCACCTTCGAGTCGCAGGTCGGCTGGTCGCTTTTCGCCCTTTCCGCCGAAGGCTCGGCGAGCTTCGGGCTTGACGGCACCGGAATCCGCGGCGGCGCGGAGTTTTCCGCCTCGGCGAGAAGGGGATGGAACATAGACGTCGCCGTGCCGGAGACGGAAATCGGCGAGGGCGACGGCTTCACCGCCGCGGCGCTCCGCCGCATCGCGCCGCTCGCGCCGTCGGTCTCGAACATCGTCGTCAACGGGAAAATGCGCTTCGCCGCGAGCGCGTCCACGACCAACTCCGCCGCCGTCCCCGTTTGGGAGGCGGACGCCTGGATCAAGGGGCTGGACGTCTCGCTCGTCGCCGCCGAAACGCCGGTGGCGGTGTCCGGATTCGGCGTCCACGCCGGCGCGACCGGCATCGGCGGCCACGTCGACGTGAAGCCCGCGTTCCCGCACGCGACGCTCCTCGAAGCGGCGGGCTTCGCGCTCTCCAACGCGTTTGCGTCCGTCAGGGCGACCGAAACGTCGCTGCTCGTGACCGAGGCCGGCGCGGACGTCTGCGGCGGCAAGGCGAGGGTGTATTCGCTTTTCCTGAACCCGGAGCGGCTCGACGCCGGATTCACGCTGCTTCTCGACGACATAGACGCCGGGCTCGCCCTCGGGAGCATATCGGCATTCGAGGGGACCGCGACCGGACGGCTCCACGGCAAGCTGCCGCTTCGCATACGCGGCGGCGAGGGGATAGTCTTCGGGGATTCGTATCTCCATTCCATACCCGGCGAGACCGGGACGATACGCATAGGCGACGCGACGCCGGTCCTCGACAGCCTCGCGGCGGCCGGCGTGCCGGCGGCGGAGCGCGCGAACCTCGCGAAGGCGGTGAAGAACCTGTCGTACAGCGTCCTGAACCTTTCGCTGGAAAAGGAGGGCGAGAGGAGCCACGCGCTGGGATTCAAGCTTGAAGGCACCGCCACGGACGGCGGAAAGACCGTGCCCGTCTCCTTCGGGGTGACGCTGCACGGCGAACTTCAGGAACTGGTTAACACGGGCCTCAAGGCCCAAAGGAGAAAGGCGGAGAAATGAACGGAGCGAAAATGGCGCCCGTCGCGGCCGTAGCGGCGGCTCTTGCGGCGGCTGGCTGCATCCACGTGACTACCGAGAGCGAGATCAAGCCTATCCACATCACGATGGACGTGAACCTCAAGGTGGACCGCGAGCTGGACAAGGCTTTTGCGGACGAGAACCGCCAGAAGCCGGCGGGCAGCTACAGGGAGGTGAAAGCGATTCTGGACCGCGGCGTCGCCGGCGTCACGAACAAGGCCCTTCTCGAGGCCCGCGAAGGCGCGACGGACGGCGACAAGATCGCCGTCGCCGAGGAGAACATGCGCCGCATGAAGCGCTACGAGGAGATAGCGAAGGCGAGCGAAGTCTCCGTCGAGACGGTCCAGTCCCGCCGCGCCGCGCAGATCCGCGCAAAACTGCCCGCCGGCTGCGGCGTATGGGTGCAGGACGACGCCGGCGCCTGGTCGAAGCGGTAGCGCCCCTGCCGCCTGCTGCGGCTATTCGACGACCATCGGCGTACTGGTCGTCGTGCCGTCGAGGGCGACGGTCGTCGTCCAGTGGAACTTGAACGGGAAGCCCACCGGCTCGTTGTAGGCGATGGTCACTGCGCCGGTCTCGTTGTCCTTCGAAAGCGTGAACGTCATGGCCGTA
>Ga0310696_10008150_pt1 | contig 12248 bp, 6 predicted proteins | sample AusTroGonzalo_MG_4_FD_203885 | JGI IMG/M metagenome (GOLD analysis project Ga0310696, IMG submission 203885) | Bovine rumen microbial communities from tropical cattle in Woodstock, Queensland, Australia - Gonzalo_02 (v2) (version 2) | ecosystem: Host-associated > Mammals > Digestive system >... | reverse complement strand
CCGTAAACTGGGGCTTCTACGGCCCTTGCCCCTCCAAATTATCATGAAAAATACAGTTTTTTTTACCCCAGTTTTATGTAAAAGTTCTTGCAAGACTGATTTTTTACCCCGGGGTAAAAAATACCGGATGTCTCATGGGGGGTGGGGTAAAACGGTTGACATAATATTGCGGCAAGCTCGGTAGATTGATCAGGGTGATCAGGTTACCGGGTTTGCCGCTTTTTTCTTGTCTCCGGTCGATTTCTGTGATACTATGAAATTATGGAAGCAGGGTGCGGATAGGAATACAGATTGACATGAAAAAATCACATAAGACCACGTTGATGCAATTGCAGGTCAACCTGCCGAAAAAGATTTTGAAAACAATCGTGATCATGTTTACGTTAATCCTGATCGTATATTATTTCAATATCCCAAATCCTAACATGATTCTAATTGCCGGACTTGTTCTGTGCTCCGCACTTTTTGGATTTGGCGGCGGCATCATTGCGGCACTCATCATGCTGGGCTATACGCTGTTCTTTTTCTCTACTGACCACTCCTTCACGCAATTCACCGAGCAGAATTTACAGAAGGTTGTAGTATCTTTGATAGGCATTACCGCAGATATGGTGCTTGTCTGTTCCTTAAAATCGGCGGAGGTTCAGGCGTTCAGCGAGGTTGCGAATCTGACGGAGCAACTGAAAAAGGAAAATAAACATCTTCAAAGCATCTCTTTGTTTGATCCTTTAACCGGTATTCGAAACAGGCTTGCATTAAGGCAGGATTTCGACTCGTACAATGGGCGTGAAGTAACGGCAATGATGCTTGACATTGACAATTTTAAACAAATCAATGATACGCTTGGGCATGGGGAAGGAGATCGGATTCTGAAAGAGAGCGGAATTCTCATCTCAGAAACATTTGGGAAAGACCACAGTTATCGTTATGGCGGTGATGAGTTTCTTGTCATTTATCCGGATGCAACGGAAGAGGAATTCAAAGAAAAGCTCGATTTGATGATGAAGAGCAGGCTAACGATAGAGATAAACGGAATGAGGTCGAACGTGGGCTTTTCCGCCGGATACGTACATGATATACTGGACGAACCGCAAAAACTCAGAAGCTTGTTTGCCGCTGCAGATGAGCGCATGTACCAGATGAAACGGTCACACGGTCTTTCTGAAAGAGAATAAGGCCTTTTTCAAAAAAACTACTGTTGACCTATAAAAAGAAACTGGGTGAAGCAAATGCCCGACAGGAGGTAAGGCATGTCGCGATTTCAAAAAAACCGAGAACCAAGGAAACTCTCCCTGATTGCAACCGTCATTTGCCTCACCATAGCATTATCTTGCTTCAGCCTGCCAGTACTGGCAACTACGGGTGAAAACGAGGATAATGCATTAATGGTCGGTGTGCCTGCGGATCGATGCCCGGTATTCTACCAGGATGCCGATACGGGCGAGATCGTTGGCATTGGCGTAGATTTAATGCGGGCCGTTGCGGAGAATGCTGGGTACGACGTATCATTTATTTGCGTTGAAGAACCGACTCTGAAAGAAGCCTTGGATAATGAGGCTTATGATATTGTTATGCCTTTCGGGAGCGCCGTTCCAAGCGCCTCCGGCAAGCCGAGCATTGTTACGGATAACCTGATACAGACGCCTTTTACCCTTGTCACCGAAGGAAATGGAGACCTGCCGCAGCTCAACGAACTTCATGTAGGGATGCTTCACTCCCTTGCGGCAGGGGCAGAAACTGTCCGGCAACTGTATCCGGGAATGGAGATCAGTCTGTATGATACCATGCCCGAGTGCGTGAAGGCACTCCAGGCCGGAGAGGTGGATGCTCTCCTGCATAACTCTTATGTTTGGAGTTATGTACTTCAAAAACCCTCCTATTCCGATCTGAAAGTCCAGCCAAATGCCATGTTCTCTATGGATTTCCGGGCCGGCACTTTGGATACTCCGCAGGGGCGTGAGATCATTAATCGCTTGAATGGCGGAATTGCCGGATTAACTGACACACGGCGGCAGGCCATCACGCTGGACTATACTTCCCGGAAGCTTTATCAATATGGTTTTTCAGACTACCTTTACCAGTATGGGCTGATCATGACCTTAGTCGTGCTGCTTATTATAGCGCTGATAGCTGTCGCGGTACTGAAAAACCGTGCTGTTCGTGCGGCGCATGAAGAGAAGCTCCGTCAGTTGGTCGATCACGATCCATTGACGGGAGTGCTCAGCCTCGATGGATTCCGGAAACGCGCTGAGGAATTACTGCGTACTCATCCTGACACGCCATATTTACTTGTTTACATCAATATCAAGAATTTCAAATTTATCAATGGCAGTCTGGGCAGAGCTGCCGGGGACGATCTTCTTCGATTCTGGGCAAATCGGACGCTTTCGACTCTTTCAGATGAAGAAGCTGTGGGGCGCGTTACGGCAGATCGATTTGCTGTTCTTCGCCGTAACGGAGGAGATGAAGTACTGCGGAAGGACGATCAGGAGGTACTTGGTCCGGTACGAACCTATTTCATAGATCGGGGCAAGGAGAATCGGGTACTTCTATGCGGTGGCGTTTATGTAGTTACTTCAACTGACCGCCAGCAGATTAATATTGACCGGATGATGGACTGTGCCCGTATGGCGGAGAGAAAAGTACGTGATACTCAAAATGAAGGTTATGCGTTTTATAACCCTGAGCAGTGGGAAAAAGGAAAACAGGTCGCTGACATTATCAATCATCTGCCGGCTGCAATCAAATCCGGTGGTCTCCATGTCTGGTATCAGCCCCAGGTGAATTATGAAACGAAAAAAATCACGGGAGCAGAAGCTCTATGTCGTTGGGATCACAACAAATTAGGGTTTTTATATCCTTCGAATTTTATTGCTGTATTGGAGGAATCCGGACTCATCTATGATCTGGATTGCTTTGTATGGGACAAGGTCTGCCAGGACTTGCATCGATGGAACGGGCAAGGTTGTCACCGCTCTGTTTCTGTGAATGTGTCGCGCTGTGATATCCGGGAAGACCGGGACATTCCCGGACAATTCAGCAACTTGATTCAGAAGTATGACATTTCTCCCGATCAGCTTCGAATTGAGATTACGGAAACCGCATTTGCAGAAAACTCAGAGCTTCTGATCAGCAACACAATAAAGTTGAGGGAGCTTGGCTTTCAGGTTGAGATGGACGATTTTGGAAGCGGCTATTCTTCCTTACATATGCTCAAGGAGGTACCTGTTGACCGCATCAAGCTGGATCTACATTTCCTGACATCATCAGGAGACCAGAAAAAGAGTCGCACAATTGTCGGCTGCATGATTCAGATGGTGGAGCTGCTGGAAATGAAGATGATCGCAGAAGGCGTGGAGACTGTCGAGCAGGCAGAGTTCCTTCATGACCGGGGCTGTTCTGAGATGCAGGGCTATTATTTCTATAAGCCAATGCCAGTTGAGGAATTTGAGAAGCTGAATGAAGTAATCTGAAAGAAGGACTGTTTATGCATGAAGTACTCTGCTGCCGAATAGAAATGTTTACTTAGTGTCTGCTCAACAAATCAAATTCGTTCTGATATTCGTTCGTTTTGATGGAGAGTAGCATATATAACACCTGAATTGGTGCGGATTTCTTTCAGTTTTACTGCACTAAAGTGCAAACGACGCAAGCCTTATTATCCGGATTTGTTGGTTTTCTCGCTTGCACTTCTGGAAGAAGTGCAAGTGTGTGACGAGAGATTTTACAGAAGAAAGGTTTGCCTGAGTACCAAAAAACACAGGATTCTATGGCTGAGAAGCCGCTTTTTACTCTTCTTTAAGCTGCTTTTCAAAAAATCGTATTTGTTGAGCAGACACTACTTAATGGAAGTACAGGGGTGGGGTAAAACGGTTGACATAATATTGCGGCAAACCCGGTAGCTTGATCAGCGTGATCAGTTTACCGGGCTTGCCGTCTTTGTTTTCTGTTTGCTAGTTGCATCTCAATTGGTTGATCTTCTCCTTGAAGAAAGTTACTTGATTTTCCGGCGAGAGATTCTTCTCTTTCGCTTCTGCTGACCATCGTTCTAAGGTGCATATGTCAATATTGGAGTGACATTTCCTTTTTCTGAATGTGCTTTTGAGATGCTGTGCGAAACATACCTTTGCGATCATTATGCTGTTGATCTCGCCTACCAGATCATAGCAAGCGCCGAGGATGCATACCGAATGATCGAGGTCGGCAACGGAGATGTTGCGATCATTGTATGCAAAAAAAGCCTTTATGAAGTCAACAGGCAGAATGCCTCAAGAAAGGGCCTTGCAATGACCGCCCTCGATGAGTACCATCTTGATCTGACCTGCAACAAGGCACATCCGCTCATCCGGGACGGCGTGATCGCCTATGATCTGTTCGGAGAGTACCCCTGCTTTTCCAGCATACACAAATCCGGTTCGGAGTTATATGCTCCTTATTTTCTTTCCAATTATTCCCTGAATATCCGGAACAACATTGTTATGAATCCCAGCGAAGTAAGATACCGACTTCTGCAGAAAACAAACGGATATCTGATCAGCAAGCCCATATCGGAAGAGCTCAAAGCTGCATACGGTTTTGATTCCCTTCCGATTGAGAACTCTGACATCTGCGTATTTGCACTGTATCGGAAAGATCAGCAAAGGGAAGCGCTGATCAGTGAATATATCCGCAACTGCAGACTGCTCAGGCGGAGAATGAACAGCGCAGCGGAAATATGAAACTTGGATTGAACAAACCTTGATTTCTTCACGCGATTTATGAAACGCCCGGCAGCTTGATCAGGAGTGATCAGGTTACCGGGCCTGCCGCTGTGCTCTTACTGATGATCCCCGCCCTTTTTGATCCTGTGCGTCTTGCCGTCGCTGCCGAGATAGGTATCCTCGCCGGAATACGGTTTCAGTTTTCCGGATGAGATCATTTCGACAACGACCTCGGCGATCGCCGGATCGAACTGCGTGCCGGAGCATCGTTTAAACTCTCCGATAATCACATCCAGTGAGAACGGCTCCTTGTAGACACGCTTGGACGCCATTGCGTCGAAGCAGTCAGCGCAGCATATGATTCTGGCTATATAGGGGATTTTTTCGCCGCTGAGGCCTTCGGGATAGCCGGATCCGTCATAGCGCTCGTGATGGGATCTTGCGCCTTCAACGATCTGCGGGATGGTGGAGATGCCTTTCAGGATCGCGGCTCCGCGGGTGGTATGACTCTTCATCACCTTGAATTCCTCATCCGTCAGCCTGCCCGGCTTGTTCAGGATGCTGTCGGGGATTGCGATCTTGCCGATATCGTGAAGCAGGGCGATGTAGTAAATGTTGTCGAGTTCGTCCGCCTGCATACCGAGGCTTTCAGCGATCTGTCTGGAATAGTAGCCGACGCGGATGGAGTGGCCGTTCGTGTATTCGTCCTTGGCGTCGATGGTCCGGGCAATTGCCTGGAGCGATTCCAGCGTAATGTTCTTATATTCCAGCTGACGCTTCAGAGACTGCTTCGTCTTGAAACGAATGATCAGGAACGAAATCAGGAATACCAGCGCGCCCACAAAAGCCAGGACGACAGCCCAGAACCACCACTGCTCATGGAACTGCTTCTCCTTCTCCAGATGGATCAGGAGCCGGTTGGACTCCTGGCCGTATTCGTCCTTCACATAGAAATGAAAATCATAGCTTCCGCCGGGGAGGTTTGTGTAGTATATATTCCAGTTATCTTCCGAATAGCTCGTATAATCCGTGTCGATCCCGTCCAGCTTGTAATAGGATGTATAGCCGTTGTTTGGCCGGAATCCGAGAACGGAAAGATTGAAGCCCACACGGGATACGTTCTTCCCCAGCCCGATATTCTCCCCGTAGGTATGCACCCCGTCGAGATCAACAGAAGACAAAGCAACTCGGACCGGAGTGTGGACATCCCTTGTCAGGTTCAGCCTGTAGACATAAATACCGTTCGTGGACTGGAGGTAGTAATTCTCATCCGAATCATCATAGTACCCGGAGGTGTTGGCGATTATCGGCTGCAATCCGTTGGTCGCATCAAAGAAATCATAATCGGTCAGGCGGCTGCCTTCCAGCGAATCGGTAATGTAAAGCTGTGTCTGGCTTGCGATGAGATATTTGTATTCGGTTTTTCCGTCTATGCTGCTGTAAGGGATTTTTGCAAGCTCAACGATGGAACCTTTGATATATGGGATGGCGATCTCTTCGGAAACACCGCTTCCGTCATCTGGATTCGTCCTGAAGAGCCGGCTGTTCAGCGTGTAATAGAGATTGTCTCCATCCACAAGGAATTTCAGCCTGTTTCCGGTAATCTCCTTTTCCGTCGGAATCTCTGTGACTGTGCTGAAATCATCATCAACGACGAAAAGCCCCTTGGTCTGGTCATACAGGATCTTCCCGTCTTTTGTTTTGTTGATGTACAAAACGTTGGCCTCGGCGTTGATGATGGAGAAGGATTCGCCGTCAAAACGCATGATTCCTCTGGTGTATCCAAGCACCAGATAATCGTCGAAGCTTCGCAGGGAACGGACCTTGTCCGTCAGCGCGAGGTCCGGATCATTCACAAGTGTCCCAAGATGATTGCTGATATATTCGTAATCGTAGATCTCAACCGTTTCCAGAGCCGGGTCGTACTCCACCAGGCCGATGTTGGTAACGGCAAAATAGAGCTTGTCTCTGAATACTTCGACATCCTTTGGAGAAAAGACGAACGAAAAGCTGCTGTCTCCGCCGGCCCGGCCTTCCTGAGTCCTGCGGTCGGCGTATTGATCGATGGACTGCATGAGGACGTTATCCGGCAGGATCTCATGACGGATCAGGTCATATCTGTAGATCCTGGTGGAGCAGACAATGTAGAGGATGTTTCCGTAACGCTCCACCGCGTAAACGTTCCGGTCATAAGCGGGAGGCGCGTCAAGGGCCTGCCAGATCGGATCGTCATAGAGCAACTCGGAAAGGGCATTCTTCGTGATGATGGAAACACCGGAGGCGGCGATATAATGAGAGGCTATCCAGAGATTTCCTTCGTAGTCGATCATCAGGTCTATCAGCTGGCTCTTGTTGTCCAGATTGCCGGCCAGGGTCGTGACCGGCTCACCTGAGCTGAAATCAACGCAATAGAGTCCGTTTACATCTCCGGCGACAAACAGGATCTGATCCTCTTCGGAGTACAGCATTTTGTTGACCTGGTCAGGAACGGTAAGATCATCGAGAAAGGTCTTGTTTTTCATGTCGTATCTGTGAATGATACCGCTGTCCTCTCCCATATACAGGGTGGTGCCGTAGGAATAAATATCATAGATCTTCGGGTTCAGCAGGATCTCATTCCCGTCCTGATCGTAAACGCCGTCGTTCGACTGGTAGTAATAGCTGCCCTTTTCCGGCCCCGGGGCGAAATCCTGGACGGCCAGACCATCTGTCCCCGGGATGGTGATTTCCGTACCGGCAGCGATGTCGAAGACGATCCCGCCGTTTCCCCGGGTACAGACGTACAAAAGTCCGCCAGCCTCATCCAGAACGATGTCGGTAATGACACCGTCCACCGTCATCAGAGGCTCGAAATGGTAATCCTTATAGACGAATACATGATCGGAAGTGGCAACAAACAGATCATTGCCCCTGGCTGCCAGACCTGTCACATTGATGATGTTATATTCCATCCCGTCATATTCAAAGTTCTTGTATGTAACAAACTCTTTTGAATCATACCGGGTCAGCCCGGAATACTGAGCAATCCAGACATACCCGTCTTCCGTCTGGCACAGGGCTTCAGCGCCGGAAACCTCCAGGTTTACCGGGATCTCCGTCTTGTCGCTCATATAGGACTCTGCCTGGGCCTCCCCGCCGCAAACAAAACATGTGCACATGAAAACCAGGCAGATTAACAGAAAATGCAGAAACCGTTTATTTATCCTTCTCATCTGGCCTATCAGAGCTCCTTTCCCTTGCGCAGCGGCCATTCCGTCAGGCTTCTAAGCCTCACCTCCAGATTCAGATCAAGCTTCCGGAGAAGGGTATAGATTTTTCGCGGGTATAATACCATCTGTTTTCAGTTTTCGTCAACAGAATTTTCACAATGTTTCAGACCGCAAAAACCTGCGCCTTGTGATTGTATTGCAGCAAGAGCCGCGACAGATGTTGTCCATCACACGGAGTGCCGGGAAATAAGCCAAATTTGGGAGCGTATTTCACAAGAAGACGCCCCCGGCGCTCAGCCATAAATACTCCGGCTGCAAAGCGGCGAAGTGTAACAGCTTCACTGCGATGCAGCCGGGGTTTTGTTTTTGCCAGCCCGTGGTGCGGAGAGATTCCCGCTGCGGGCTGATGCTATTCAGTTATCAAATTATCTTTTCCGTCTTTCTTTACCGGAAGACTGATAAAAATTGCTCTTATACTCATACATTCTCAGGTCCGCTGCCTTCAGGAGGGAATCCAGATCTGAAAACTCTTCTGTAGATGCAGAGCCGTATGAAATGGAAATGCCGCTGATAAACTGCCCTTTCCAGTCAGCACAGATCTTTTCCATCCGCTCCAGACACTTCTTTGCTTCGGTTTCCGGTCTCTCCATGATTACTGTGAATTCATCGCCGCCGAGGCGATAGACGGTATCGATCCCGTCAAAGCTCTTTCTGAGACACTCTGCCGAGCCGATGATCAACTCATCTCCGGCTTCATGCCCGAGAGTGTCGTTTGCCTCTTTCAATCCGTTGATGTCCGCCATGACAACCGTACAGGGGACGGGCAATTGCTTTGAAAGCTGCTCAACTTTTTCGGAATAGGCCCGCCTGTTCTGAAGCCCGGTCATCTGATCATAATAGGCATATCTGGTCTGCAGTTCAGCCAGCTGCATGGCGGACTCAGCAAAAACATAACGTTCAAAACGGGTTTTATTGATGAAGTGCCCCATCAGGATTCCAACGGAACCGAATATTATAAAGAAGGTTACCGTCCAGCGGAAAATATCAGGATCCATACGGCTGGAACCGGTGATCAGCAGCATCAGAAAATCAAGAAGAATCAGCACAAGCGTCGACAGCGTATCCGTAACGTAACTGACAGGGACAATCAGCAGAGTACAGAAGATGACGGCAGATCGAAGATGGGGTTTCAGCACCGTGATGCCGAGGCCCGCTCCGAGAAGCGCAATATTCAGCGCCATCGCGACCGCCGGTACAAGGCGCAGACGTTTTGGACATACATAGAGCGCCAAAAACAACGAAACGCTGCAAATAACAAGAACGATGATATAGACGGGGAGGCAATTGGTATATTCCAAATCAAAGCGTGACATGATCAAACTGAAGAACCAGAAGATAATCTGGACTGTTGCCCAGAAAATCGCGGCTTTCCGGTTATCCTCCAGAATATCTTTCCGGACTTTTTCATTATTGTTCCGAAAGACACCTGCAAACAACAATTCATCTTTTATCTTTGAAAGCATTTCAATTCCTTCCTCAGTCACTGCTTATAAAGGCATATAGCAGATCCGTTTTCATACTTCAGTTAAAGGTTCAGATCGGCTGAACAGCCTGGAGTTGCAGATATATTCACTGACCGGTGTTTCCCTTTGCTGATCGATTTCTCACGGGCGATTGCCATGACCAGCAGAATTTATTCGGTTCTCATGGTCAGTTTCTCCTCCCAGGCATTCAGTCATTAATGAATATAAATATGTAAAAATCAAATGTGACATAAGACAATTATGTATTACAATACATGATGACAATAGAAAATGCAAGAATTTTATCTGCTGAAGAGAAAACAGGCAATGAAGAGTAAAACTGAAAATCCCGGCTGCAAAGCGGCGAAGTGTAACAGCTTCACTGCGATGCAGCCGGGGTTGACAAACTGAAATTCATTCTGGGTTTAAGGTTGAATTAAGGTTATAAGGATAAAATGTACATAGATCAAAGAAAGGATGCAGATTCATATGAAAAATATTATACCTGTCATTATATCCTTTGCATTGGTGATCTCCATTATGGTATGTGGGGCCGCAGTTTCAAGTGCAGAAGGAGTCGTAACTACCTTATCAAAAATTGACAGCACCGCCTGGCAGTACAATTCCGATGATGACGTCTATTATCAGATAGGGATTTCCTACTGCGAAAACCCTGCTGATACTACATATGAAACGCTCGCCATCTTCGTTCCCAGCGCATATATGAACGCAACAGACAACGGGGACGGAACATACACCTGTGAAATAAACACAGATGCCACTGCTGGCAATTATACCGCTGACACCGCACCCATTGTCATGCCGATCAACACGCCGGGCTACTCTGCTATGGCTGCGTTAACGGCTTACTCCAGTTTTACGGAATACACTGACGAAGGCTTTGTTTATGTTCACGCCGGATGCCGCGGAAGAGATGCAGGTGCACCCACAGGAGTGACAGATTTGAAAGCTGCTGTCAGATATCTTCGCTATACGGACGATGTAATCCCCGGCAATGCTGAGAGTATTTTCACCTTCGGCATGAGCGGCGGCGGAGCACAGTCTGCCCTGATGGGCTCAACCTGTGACAGTACACTTTACGATGCCTATCTGGAGGAAATCGGAGCGGTTACCGGTGTCAGTGACGCAGTCCTCGGTTCCATGTGCTGGTGTCCGATTACGAACCTGGATACCGCAGATGAAGCTTATGAGTGGATGATGGGCGTGACCAGAAGCGGTTTGTCTGATGAAGAACAGCAGATCTCCAACAAGCTGGCCGAAGCATTTGCAGCATATATCAACACCGCAGGGATCAAAGATCCGAGTGGAAATGTCTTGCTTCTTACGGAATCTTCTGATGGAATCTATCAGGCAGGAAGCTACTATGACTACATGCTTTCTGTGATTGAGGGTTCTCTGAACAACTTCCTTGCCGATACGGAATTCCCTTACGATGCTTCCTCGTCGTCTGGCAGCGGCATGAGAGGCGGTCCCGGTAACGGGCAGAGGCCGGAGATGTCAGGAGGATTTCCCGGCGGCGATGGTCAGATGCCTGGAGGTAAAAGCTTCCCCGGGTCGGATGCCAGAGATTTGCCAGGTGACGAAGTATCCTATGAAGATATAGATGACATCACCCGTAATGAAACCTCCGCAGGGGTTTCCCTCTCAGGGACATACGAGACAGCACAGAGCTATATTGATGCTTTGAACGCGAACGGTGAATGGGTCACCTATGATGCCTCAATGAACACCGTCACCATCACAAGCATTGAAGACTTTGTTCTGGCCTGTAAGAGCGCCTCTAAAAATCTCGGCGCATTCGACCAACTTGACGGAGGCCAGGGTGAGAATACGCTCTTTGGCTACGGCGATGGCAGCGGAGCACATTTTGACTCCTATCTTGCGGACATTCTGGCAGAACTTGGCAGTGACTATGCGTCAGACTATGCTACCGATCTTGCCAGACAGGATGCTGTCGGCAACATAGTTGATTTACGGCTGAATATGTACACCCCACTCTATTACCTGCTCGAAACATCTGACGGGTACAAGACCAGCACAGTTGCAAAATATTGGAGGATTCGCACCGGTATCGCTCAGGGTGACTGCGCGCTTTCAACAGAAGTGAATCTTGCGTTGGCTTTGGAAAACTATGAGGATGTTGACTCCGTTGACTTTGAAACGATCTGGGGCGCTGGTCATACACAGGCTGAACGGACCGGGAGTTCAACAGAGAACTTCATATCCTGGGTTCATGAGTGCATGGCAGGGTAATCGCCCCTCTTACGCTACAGCGGAGTGCAATAATCCTCTCTTGTCTGGCATTATACCCTTAAAATAGTTGATTTCTTTATTAAACCAATGCGCGAAACTCCGGGAGAGCAAGAAAAGCCCAACTGCGGAAGGAAATTAAACCTTTGCGCGAAAACTTGCCTTACGCGCATTTGATTTCTGTATTTAAGTCGAAGGGGGGGTCTCATATACAATCTTCGGCTTTTTCGCAACCGCCAGAAGGCCAGTAAACTGGGGCTTCTTGGGCCCTTGCTCTCTGACTTGTACATGAAAATCGGTCCTCAGACCACCCCAGATTCGTGTAAAGATTCGGAAATGGACTGTATTTTTACCCCGGGGTAAAAAATCGGCAGGTCCCAAAAAGGGTGGGGTAAAAATGGTTTACATAATATGGAAACGAGCCTGGAAGTGCAACCCGACCTTTTTTAGCTGTGTGCTTGTTTTGTGACGAAAGGTGTAGTATTATGATCTCACAAACTTGGCAAAATAAACGAAGGGAGAACAAAATCATGGAAGAAAAAGAG
>Ga0310696_10008149_pt1 | contig 12249 bp, 13 predicted proteins | sample AusTroGonzalo_MG_4_FD_203885 | JGI IMG/M metagenome (GOLD analysis project Ga0310696, IMG submission 203885) | Bovine rumen microbial communities from tropical cattle in Woodstock, Queensland, Australia - Gonzalo_02 (v2) (version 2) | ecosystem: Host-associated > Mammals > Digestive system >... | reverse complement strand
CCAACGTAATCCCAAAGAATATTATCGCAGATTACTCTACTCTTACAATACGCCAGACTTCACATCACGCCCCGTCAAGATGGATGCGCGACAGGCTGGCCGCAACATTCTCAGTAACAAAAGAGTTGCTACAAAAATACGTACACAAAAGAATAAGGCACGGAATCCGTAACTCGGAATTCCGTGCTTTTTGTTTATAAAACATAAAATATTACCATTTATAACATATTTAACTTAATAAAAGGTAGAAAATTGCTCAAATTTCGGGAATTGTGCGTAACTTTGCACGGAATTTTGGAAAAAAGACACATTTTTGATGAAAAAGATCAAGACAACATACTTGCTGATAGCCATGCTCTTAGGAACATTGGCTTCATGTATCTCAAATGATGACGATACGGTGACACTCTACGACGATGCTGCCATCACCTACTTCTCGTTGGGTACAATGAACCGCTATGTTAACGGTGTGAAGAGCACCTACGCAGGTAGTGCATATCTCTTCCACATTGATCAGGCCACTCACACTATCTACAACACAGACTCACTGCCCGTAGGAACCGACGTGAAACACGTTATCTGCGCAATGAGCACCTATAACAACAGCAGACCTTTTGTTATCTCAGAAGATGCTACATACATGACCTACTATTCAGGTAGTGACAGCATCGACTTCACCAAGCCACGCACCTTCCGTGTCGTCTCCAGCAGTGGTAACGGTTATACGGACTATACCGTAAAAATCAACGTACACAAGGAGGATCCTAACGCTTTCGTTTGGGAGAAGATGGCTGACATCCCCGCTATGACAGGTCTGCGCACTATCGCCTACAAAGGCCGCATCTACGTTTTCGGTAACGAGGGTGGCGCTACAAAAGCATACTACACAGAGGACGGCAGCACATGGACCTCTACTGCACTGCCTACTATAGCCGATGCCAACGCCTGGCAGAATGCTGTAGCCAACGAAGACTCACTATACATCATGGACGGTACAACGGTGTATCGCTCACATGATGCGGCAACATGGAATAAGGACGAGAGCCTATTACCCGAGGGCATCACGCTGCAACGACTGCTGGGAGCCAGCACCACTGAGGTCTATGCACAGGCTACCAATGGTTCGCTGATTACCAAATACTGCGACGACCAGCTTCCCGCATGGATAGAAGCTGAGGACGAGACAGAGAGCAGCTTCGATGACCTACCCTTACAGGACTTTACCATGGTGACATTCCCCATGTATCTGTCTGACAGTACGGACTATGTACTGATGGCTGGCAACAAGAAGACTGGCGACAATTGGAACAGCCACCTGTGGCGCCGCATTGTTGACTACAGTGAGACAGGTATAGAAAGTCTTTTGGTAGAGTATCTCAACACGATGATTGAGGGCAAGAACGACTATCCTGAGTGGATACGCAAATGGACCTACCTTGATCGTGCCAACGACCATCGTTACGACCTGCCTGCACTGGAGAATATCCAAGTTGTCTGGTATGACGACGTACTGCTAGCATTTGGCGGGAAAGGCCTGAACGACAAAACGATAGACCCACTAAGAAAAATCTATAAGAGCCGCGACAACGGTATCACCTGGAAGGAAGATACCAGTTACAGCATGCCACCGGCAAAGGGCAATACTACCTTTAACAGTGCCGCCACCAGCTTCTCAGCAACGACCATCGATGGTTACATCTGGATTGTATGTGCCGGAACTGGAGAGGTATGGCGCGGACGACTGAACAGAGTGGCGTGGGGAGAGTAGCGCTTCGCTAGTGAATAGTGAATAACGAATAACGAAAAGTGAATAACGAAGAGTGAAGAATGAAGAGTGTCATGAAGAAACGGTTATGCGTGGTAGCGATACTATTCACTATTCACTGTTCACTATTCGTTAGCCACGCAGTGGCGCAGACAGAGCCGGAATACCGACTGGAAGTCGGTGGAGGCATTGGTATGGCATCCTATGAGGGCGACTTCAATGGCAATATCTTCAAGAACCCACAGGCCACATTCTCGCTCTTAGCAAAATACAGATACAACCCACGCGTGGCAGTGGCCATGAACATTACCTACCTAAAGCTGAAAGGCTCGGCAAAGGACGTAACATCATACGTACCAGAGCAATGGCAAGACTATTCTTTTAAGCGGAAAACCGGTGATGTGGGAGTAAGACTGGAATATAACTTCTGGCCCTACGGTACAGGAATGGAATATAGAGGAGCCCAAAGGCTCACACCTTATATATTTATAGGTCTGGGAGCAACCGTCTACAAGACCGACAAGGCACAACTGGCTATGAATACGCCACTGGGCATTGGTGCAAAATATAAAGCCGACAACCGCGTGAATATCGCGCTGGAATGGGCGATGCACTTTACCAGTAGTGACCGTCTGGATGGTGTATCCGACCCCTATGGCATTAAGAGCTCTGGGCTCTTTAAGAATACCGACTGCTACAGCCATCTGCGACTGTCGGTGACCTATGATTTATGGGCGAAATGTAAAACTTGTCACAATGATAGAGACTAACAACATCCCCCAGCATATTGCCATCATCATGGACGGCAACGGACGCTGGGCCAACGAACGAGGCAAAGAGCGCAGCTACGGCCATCAGGCTGGAGTAGAAGCAGTGCGACGCATCACTACAGCATGCACCAATCTGGGAGTAAAATTCCTGACGCTCTATACTTTCTCTACCGAAAACTGGAATCGCCCTGCTGACGAGGTTTCGGCTCTGATGGGGTTGGTACTTACCTCACTTGAAGACGAAATCTTCATGAAGAATAATGTGCGCTTCCGCGTGATAGGTGACTTAAAGCGTCTGCCAGACGAAGTGCAGCAGAAACTGCATGAGACGGAGGAGCATACAGCCAAGAATGACTCAATGACAATGACGATAGCCCTGAGCTATTCTTCCCGCTGGGAGATTACCGAGGCTGTACGCCAAATCGTGACGGAAGTGCATGATATGGAAGAACTTCCAGAGAACATTCTCAAGAATTGGAAGACCGGAGGACTGAGAGCCGAGGATATTACCGAGGAGTTTATCAGTCAGCACATGCAGACGAATTTCATGCCAGATCCCGACCTGCTGATTCGTACAGGCGGCGAGGTACGCGTCTCAAACTATCTGCTGTGGCAGATTGCCTACTCAGAGCTGTACTTCTGCGATACCTACTGGCCCGACTTCGACGAAGCCGAACTGCAAAAGGCCATTGAGAGCTATCAGAAGCGTCAGCGCCGTTTCGGCAAAACAGAAGAACAAGTGGAAAGTGAGACCAAAGGTCTTTAGTGAATAGTGAATAACGAATAGTGAATAATTTGCTACCTCTAATGAAATATATGAATAAAAAAGTGAATAGAACAGTTTACTTACAGAGAGTGATGGTGCTGATAGCACTATTCACTATCCACTGTACCCTATTCACTAGCCACGCAGTGGCGCAAGATGTCATCGTCAACCCTAATATCTCGTATGCCGGCACTCCACGCCTGCTGGAGATTGGTGGATTGTCCGTAAAAGGCGTAGAAGGCTATGAAGACTATGTACTGACGGGACTGTCGGGCCTATCGGTAGGACAGGTAATTGACGTACCTGGCCCTGAGATTACCGAGGCTATTAAGCGCTACTGGAAGCATGGTCTGTTCTCAAATGCCTCTATCACTGCCGACTCTATCGTTGGCAACAAGGTATATCTCTGTATCCATCTGGCCACTCGCCCACGTGTCAGCACCATCAACTACTATGGTCTGAAGAAGAGCGAGAGAGAGGACATGGAGGCAAAACTTGGTATCATGAAGGGCAGTCAGATTACGCCCAACATGATTGACCGCGCACAGATTCTTGCCAAGAAATACTTCGATGACAAAGGTTATAAAAACGCTGAGATAAACATCACTCAGCGCGACGATGTCACAGGAAAGAACGAAGTAATTCTCGACATCACCGTCGATAAGAAGTCGAAGATGAAGGTCAAGCAGCTGGTCTTCGAGGGCAACGAGAAACTGACGAAGAACAAGATTACCGGTTCGATGTTTAAAAAGGGTGCCTTCGGCAAGATTAATGAGGCTGGCAAACTGAAAAACATCTTTAAAGCCAAGAAGTTCACGCCAGAGCGTTATGACGAGGCTAAGGCAGCTCTTATCGAGAAGTACAACGAGCTGGGTTACCGTGACGCTACTATTCTGGAAGACTCTACATGGACCATTGACGAGAAACACGTTGGCGTCTATGTAAAGGTGGAAGAAGGTGATCAATACTACATCCGCGACATCACATGGGTGGGTAACACCGTAGTGACTACCGACTATCTGAACAGAGCGTTGGGCATGCAGAAAGGCGATGTCTACAACCAGAAGCAGATTAACAAGCGTCTGAAGGAAGACGAGGATGCTGTTGGTAATTACTATTGGAACAATGGTTACCTGTTCTATAACCTCGAGCCTACGGAGATCAATATCGTGGGTGACAGTATCGACTTGGAAATGCGCATTCAGGAGGGTACACAGGCTCATATCAGCCATGTACGCATCTATGGTAACGACCGCCTGTATGAAGAGGTGGTACGCCGCGAATTGCGCACGAAGCCAGGTGACCTCTTCTCAAAGGATGCCATTCAGCGTTCAGCACGAGAAATCTCTACCACAGGATTCTTCGATCCTGAGAAGGTTAACCCCGATATCAAGCCTAACTACGATGATGGTACGGTAGATATCAACTGGGAGCTGGAGCAGAAGTCAAACGACCAGTTGGAGTTCTCACTGGGTTGGGGACAGACGGGTATCATCGGACGTATCGGTGTGAAGCTGAACAACTTCTCCATGCGTAACCTCTTCGGAAAGAATAAGATGCACCGTGGTATCATGCCTATCGGTGATGGTGAGCAGCTGTCGCTGTCGTTCCAGTCGAATGGTAGCTACTATAGCTCAGTATCTACTGGCTATTCAACAGGATGGTTTGGTGGTAAGCGCCCCAATGCACTTAGCATCAGCGCCTTCTACTCAAAGCAGAGCGACATCTCCAGCACCTACCGTAACTCGGCATGGATGAACAACTACTACAACTACTACGGAGGTTATGGCTCGTATAATAGCGGCTATTATGACTATACGTCGATGATGGACGATGACAAGTACATCAAGCTGTTTGGTGCAAGCATCGGTTGGGGTAAGCGTCTGCGCTGGCCTGACGACTACTTCCAGTTGTCGACACAGCTGTCCTACACACGCTATATGCTGCGTGACTGGAGCTACTTCCTGATCTCTAACGGTAACTGTAACAACATTAACCTGGGTGTAACGCTGTCACGTACATCAACAGATAACCAGCTATTCCCACGTCGTGGTTCAGAGTTCATGCTCTCAGTAACCATGACTCCACCCTGGTCACTGATGAACAACAAGGACTATGCTAATCTGGCTACATCAGAAACCTACCAGAGGAATATTGACCAGTATAATGCTGAACTGCAGGAGAAATACCGCTGGATTGAATACCATAAGTGGAAGTTTAAATCAAGAACATTCACCGCTCTGACAGAAGGACAGAAATGTCTTGTTCTGATGACGCGTGTAGAACTCGGTCTGCTGGGCTCTTATAACAAATACAACAAATCACCATTTGAGACCTTCTATGTCGGTGGTGACGGTATGAGCGGCTATAGTTCAAGCTACGCTGAGGAGACCATCGGTCTGCGTGGTTATGAGAACGGTTCACTGACACCGTATCGTGCAGAGGGCTATGCCTACGACCGCTTTACACTGGAGCTGCGCTATCCACTGCTGCTTGGCAATACGACCATCTATGGTCTGGGATTCCTTGAGGGTGGTAACGCATGGACAGAGACCAAGCACTTCAATCCCTTCGATATCAAGCGCTCTGCTGGTGTCGGTGTGCGTATCTTCCTCCCAATGGTGGGTATGATGGGTATCGACTGGGCCTATGGTTTCGACAAGCCCTACGCTACCTCAAGCGCAAAGGGTGGCAGCCAGTTCCACTTCATCTTAGGACAAGAGTTCTGATGTAGGTGACAGTTGAAAGTTGAAAGTTGAAAATTGAGAGTTGACAGTTGAGCGTTAAGAGTTGCAAAAACTTGAAACCTTTGAGAAGTTTCCACGTCTAAGAGATATAAACCCATAAAAAAGAGACAATGATGAAAAGATTATTATTGATAGCAAGTTTGGTGTTTGCCACGACCCTGTCGTTGCACGCACAGAAGTTCGCACTCGTTGACATGGACTATATCTTCAAGAATATACCCGCCTATGAGCGCGCTAACGAACAGCTGAACCAGATTTCCAAGAAATGGCAGGCTGAAGTGGAGGCTATTCAGATAGAGGCACAGACACTCTATAAGAACTATCAGAACGAGGTGGTATTCCTCTCTCAGGAACAGAAGAAAGCCAAACAGGATGCTATTGTTGCCAAGGAGAAAGAGGCTGCCGACCTGAAGAAGAAATACTTTGGTCCAGAGGGTGAGCTCTTCAAGAAGCGTACAGCGCTGATGACACCCATTCAGGAAGAGGTATACAATGCAGTCAAAGACATTGCTGACCTTCGCGGCTACCAGCTTATCCTCGACCGTGCCAGCGACACAGGCATCATTTTCGGATCACCCAAGGTTGACATCTCTAACGAGGTACTGAGCAAATTAGGATATTCGAATTGAGAATTTTTTGACCTAAAGGTACAAAGCTTTACAAGTAACGATTAGAAAAATTAATAATTTAAACTAATAAAGAAAATGAAGAAACTAATTATCTGCGCTATTTGCGCACTCTGTGGTTTTACAACCGCTAATGCACAGAAGTTCGGACACGTCAACTCACAGGAGGTTATTCAGGCTATGCCAGAATTCGCCAAGGCACGTACCGAGATTGAGGCACTTACCAAGCAGTATGAGGCAGACCTGAAGGGCATGCAGGACGAGCTCCAGAAGAAGGCTGAGGCTTTCGACAAGGAGCAGGCTACTCTGCCCGATAACATCAAGCAGCGTCGTCAGACCGAACTGCAGGAAATGTACCAGAAGATTCAGCAGAGCTATCAAGACAACCAGCAGGCATTGGCCAAGGAGCAGTCAGACAAGATGCAGGCCATCACTGCTAAGGTACTTGACGCCATCAAGGCTGTCGGTCAGGCTGGCAGCTACGTATACATCATGGACGTCGCCGGTGGTATTCCCTATATCTCTACCACACTCTCTACCGACGTTACTGCCGATGTAAAGAAGAAGCTGGGTATCTAATTACTGGAACTTCAGAATAAACAACTCCCGCCCTTTTATGAGCGGGAGTTTTTGTATTTTCGCGTCTGCACAAATACGTTTTAGCCACTATGTCAAAATTCTTTAGTGCTAAATAAGGAAATATTTGGCTGTTTGGAAAATAATATGTATTTTTGCACACGATAATACTAAATGGTTAGAATTCATCTATATCTATTTAAAGGAATGAAAAAAGCATTATTTATAGTACTCTTGGCTCTGCTGACAGCTATGCCTACGATGGCACAGAACGAGCTAAAGTTCGGTTATCTGAGTTATACGACTGTGCTTCAGAGCATGCCAGAATATGCAAAGATGCAAAACAGCATGTCGGAACTGCGCCAGAAGTATGAGGCTGAGCAAAAGCGCGTAGAGGATGACTTCAACAAGAAGTATGAGGAGTTTCTGGATGGACAGAAAAGCTATCCAAAGACCATTCTACAGAAGCGCCAGAGCGAACTTCAGGAGATGCTTGACAAGAACGTTGCTTTCAAGAAAGAAAGCCAGCGTCTGCTGAGCCAGGCTGAACAGGATGCTATGGTATCTATCAGGGTACGCTTGACAGAGGTGCTTGATGCCATTGGCCGCGAGCGTGGCTATGCTTTCATCATTAACACCGACGAGAAAGGTGCTCTCTGGCTGAATCCTACCATGGGTGAGGACATCACAGCTATCGTCAAAGAACAACTGCTGAAATAATGCTTAGCCAGAAACCAGGCCCTATAGGCATCTTCGACAGCGGATATGGCGGACTAACCATCCTGCATGGCATCCGTCAGCTGCTTCCTGAGTACGACTATCTGTACTTAGGCGATAATGCGCGTACACCTTATGGTACACGCTCGTTTGAAGTAGTCTATGAGTTTACACGACAGGCTGTAACGAAACTCTTTGAAATGGGGTGTCACCTAGTTATTCTGGGCTGTAATACAGCCTCAGCAAAGGCTTTACGCTCTATTCAACAGAATGACTTACCAAAACTTGACCCAAGCCGCAGGGTTTTAGGTGTTATCCGTCCCACTGCTGAAGTCATTGGCACCCTGACGCACAACCGCCACGTCGGCATCTTCGCCACAGAGGGAACCATCAAGAGTGAGTCGTACAATCTGGAGATTCATAAGTTGTATCCTGATATTCAAGTTAGCGGTGTCGCCTGTCCTTTCTGGGTACCATTGGTGGAGTATAATGAAGCTGACTCGCCAGGTGCTGATTATTTCGTCAAGAAGCGCATCGACCAGCTGTTACGTCTCGATCCGCAGATAGACACAATAATCCTCGGATGCACACACTACCCTCTCCTACTGCCTAAGATTCATAAATACATCCCCCGTGGCATTCGTATCATCTCGCAGGGAGAGTATGTAGCAAGCTCGCTACAACAGTATTTTCAGCGCCATCCAGATATGGAGCAGCGCTGCACGAAGCACGGCCAGACACGTTATCTGACCACAGAAAATCCTGAGAAATTCAAAGAACAAGCCCAACTCTTCCTCCACGAGACAATAGAGGTGGAGAATGTGACGCTGGGTTAACGGTTAAGGGTTAAGGGTTAACGGTTAGCGGTTAGCGTAGCAAACGACGGGAGAAATAGCGTACGGGATACCATACGCTGAGGAATCCTACGGCAATGACTGTCAGGAAAATAAGGATGACATCCCACGGGTGTACACTCACAGGATAGGCATCAACGACAAAAGAGCCTTCGCTATTGCCCAGTCGTACCAACCCAAATTCTTGTTGCAGCCAGCAGAGCAGCAATCCCAACAAGATGCCAATGACGGCACCCATAAATGAAATCAGACGGCCTTCAAAGAGGAAGATACGTGTGATTTGATGATCACTGGCTCCCAGATTGCGCAGGGTAACGACATCATTACGCTTATCGATAATCAGCATAGACAAGGAGCCGATGATATTAAAGCAGGCAATAACGAGGATAAAAGTAAGGAAGATGTATGCCATCAACTTCTCCACCTTCATAATGCGGAAGGTATCATCCTGTTGCTCGTAGCGGTCTTGAACGTTGTAGCAACCATCTGCCAACTGTATCATCTTCTCTTTCACCACCTCAAAATCACTTCCTGCACGCAGGCGGAGCTCTAACGATGACAAGCGGTTGGGCTGGTCAAACAACTGACGGGTAAATGCCAGCGACGTCAGAATATACTGTTTGTCATACTTTGACTGTTTGATGCAGAAGACAACACCAGGAGAATAGAGATCATCCTCCACAAAGCCATCGGTAGGATTGGCCAGATTCAGCTGTCCTTCACGACGCGGAGCGTAAATCTTCAATGGATTCTGATAGGTATAGCCCAAACCCAACTGATAAGCTATACCTAAGCCAGGAATACCATAATGCATGTCTGCGGCATGAAGTTCGAAGGCTCCATCACCTTCCAGCACCTCACGGATATGCGTCAGCGAGTCGAAATTATCCTCTACGCCCTTTATCTTTACCATCATCTGGCGATTGCCATAGACGGCCAATGCCTGGTCTTCCAGACACTCTGTAGCCACCTCTACCTCGGGCAATTGGCGAATCTTTGTCAAGATAGGATCGTTGGCTAAAGCCGTCTTTCCTTTAATGGGCGTCACCTTCAGCTGGGGATCCATCTGCGTAAAGAACGACGCCACCAGATCATGGAATCCGTTAAACACCGACAGCGTGACAACAAGTGCCATAGCAGCAACAGCGACACCTATCACAGAGATGCCGCTGATAATGTTGATGGCGTGTGTCGACTTCTTGGAGAAGAGATAACGCTTAGCGATGTAGAACGGGAAATTCATATGATGGCTTTCGCTGTTCCAAAAGTTCACTTCTTCAGCAGTTCGTCAATACGCTCGATATAGTCGAGTGAATCATCGATAAAGAAGCGCAACTCAGGAACGATACGCATCTGATGACGGATACGAGTACCCAACTCATAACGTATCTGCTTCTCGTTGCGAGTGATGTTCTGCAAGAGCTCCTCACCACGCTCAGAGGGGAAGATGCTCAGGTAAGCCGTACAGATGCTCAGGTCTGGAGAAATCTTTGTTCGCGTCACACTAACCATCACACCATGCATGGCACGCGTCTGCTCCTGAAAGATCATCGAGAGTTCTTTCTGGAGCCTTTACCTCCTCCTTGGGAGCCTCGATTTCGAGCACCTCAACGTCGAAGATTAGAGTGCTATAGGGAGGAATATCTGCGCCAGCACCACGAGGGCCATAAGCCAGCTCCTGCGGAATGTACAGCTGCCACTTAGAACCTACGGGCATCATGCACAGAGCCTCTGTCCAACCCTTAATCACCTGATTCGGCGAGAATGTAACAGGATCACCGCCATGCTTATCGGTAGAGTCGAAGACTTTACCGTCAATGAGACGGCCCTCATACTTCACCTTCACCTTATCGGTAGCCTTGGCAATAGCACCGTCGCCCTGCTTCAGCACCTTATACTGCAGACCGCTGGGCAGCGTGATAACGCCTTCCTTCTGGGCATTCTCCTTCAAAAAGTCCATGCCAGCCTTCTTCAGTTTCTCCTCCTTAGCCTTGCGGATATCTGTAACGCGAGTGTTCAGGAATCTCTCAGCCTTCTGAGTCTTGAAGAGCACAGTATCACCACGCAGGGCATCGAACAGCCCCTGATAGGCCAGATGCAACTGCAATGAATCGGCAGAGCCCTCAACCTCTTTGCCCAGTCCTGCCAGGAAGCGGTCACGAACAATGTCAGCGAGTACATAACCAGCAGCATAGCTCAGCGAGTCGCTACCACTAACCAGCTGGATGGCATTCTTAGGAGCCTTTTTATTCTTTTTGCCTGCCTGTATGGTAGACAAAGAGGCACCCGCTACGAGAGCGAGTGCCACTATGATTAGTTTTTTCATTACTTCTTAGCGGGCTTAGCGTCTACTTCCAACAGCTCAATCTTGAAGATCAGCACAGAGAAAGGCTTGATATCAGTACCCTGCTGACGCTCACCATAAGCCAGCTCCTGGGGAATATAAACCTCCCAAGTAGAACCAGCAGGCATGTGAGTCAGAGCCTCTGTCCAACCCTTGATAACCTGGTTAGCACGGAAGTCAGTAGGCTGATTGCGCTTGTAGCTGCTATCAAATACCTTACCATCAAGGGTACGACCCTCATAGTGTACCTTTACGCGAGAAGTATCAGCAGGGATAGCACCGTTACCTTCCTTCAGCACCTTGTACTGTACACCGCTGGGCAGAGTAACAACACCCTCAGCCTTTGCATTCTTGGCGAGGAAGTCCTCACCAGCCTTCTTGTTGGCACCGAACTCCTTCTCCAGCACCTTGGCCTTGATGCTACGCATCATCTCCTGAGCCTTCATAGAAGCAGAGTCAACAGTCATTAGACCACCCTTACCAGTAGTACCAGCTACGAAACCAGCCATGAAGTTCTTCAGTGAAATAGTCTTGGTAGAGTCATCACCAAACAGCTCGTGATTGATGCCCTTTACCATCTGGTTGCTAATCTGCTGACCAATCTGAATACCTGCATAGTAAGCAGCCTTCTTCTTGTCGTCACCAGCGTTGGCACCCTCGTTCAGACCCTTAACAAACTCGTCGATGTAGGCGGTATCTACGCCCAGACGACCTACTAAATAATCCTTCAGACCCTGAGTCTGAGCCATACCGATAGCATAGCTGACTGTGTCGATGTCACTCTTCAGGTTAGCCTTTGGAGTTCCGTTGCCGCATGAATTCATCATGACAGCAGCAACTACTGCAAGAGCAGCAAAAGTAAATTTCTTCATTTTTGAATTAATATTTATTGTTTAGTATTTAATTACATCACCTCAATCAGTTCTACGTCGAAGATGAGCGCTGCAAAGGGAGGAATAGAAGAACCGGCACCACCCTCGCCATAAGCCAGGCGATAAGGAATGAAGAAGCGGTACTTAGCACCCTCCTGCATCAGCTGCAGGCCCTCAGTCCAACCAGCAATCACCTGCTGCAGACCAAATAC
>Ga0310696_10008148_pt1 | contig 12251 bp, 7 predicted proteins | sample AusTroGonzalo_MG_4_FD_203885 | JGI IMG/M metagenome (GOLD analysis project Ga0310696, IMG submission 203885) | Bovine rumen microbial communities from tropical cattle in Woodstock, Queensland, Australia - Gonzalo_02 (v2) (version 2) | ecosystem: Host-associated > Mammals > Digestive system >... | reverse complement strand
ATTTGAAGATAGGCGGCAGCAGTTTCCATAAGACTCTGCATGTCGAAACCATCAAGCCTAACCGCCTGAAGATAACCACCTCCTATCCTTCCGTGATGGAGGCCGGGAAGACCGTTTCGATCCATGCCGGTGCCGCATGGCTCACCGGTGGCGTGGCAGGAAATCTCCCCGCCCGCGCACAGATTACCCTGCGCAAAGCACCCGGAGCTCCTTTCAAGGGCTTCGAGAAGTATGTGTTCAACCAGCCTTCGACTACCTTTGATTCGCAGGAACTTGACCTCTTCAAGGAAAGGCTCGACGCCAGCGGCAACCTCAGCACCAGAGTGCAGCTCCCGGCTGCCAAGAATGCTTCCGGCATGCTGCAGGCCTTCGTCGTCACCACCGTTCAGGAACCAGGAGGGGACGAGAGTTTCACCACCGAAACCATCCCTTATTCTCCTTATACCTCCTATGTGGGTGTCCGCGTTCCTGCCGGCGATTACCTGGAGACGGATAAAGACCATGTGTTCAACCTGGCAGTGGTGGATCCCGCCGGTAAACGCATAAGCGGGCACAGGGTGGAATACGCCGTGTTCAAGACCGGATGGAGCTGGTGGTGGGACAACGCCGGAGGCTCCCTGGACGCGTACGTTCACGGTTCTTCCATAACGAAGGTGCAAAGCGGTGAACTTTCCGTGGGGAACCGCGATGCCGAGTTCACCTTCCGTGTAGATTATCCCGATTGGGGAAGATATCTGGTCATAGCCCGCGACAAGACATCCGGTCACATCAGCGGAACGAGTTTCATCGTCGACTGGCCCGAATTCCGCGGACGTGCCGACCGCAGGGACCCCGAAGCACTTACCATGCTCACCCTCTCCACCGACAAAGTCTCCTACGCGGTTGGAGAGAAGGCTACCATCTTCATCCCTGCCGCAGAGGGCGGTCAGGCCCTGGTAAGCCTTGAAAATGCCGGAGGCGTCATAGCCCGTGAATGGGTACAGACATCTTCCAAGGATACCCCTTGGAGCTTCACGGTTACTCCGGAGATGGCTCCTAACATCTATGCTCAGGTTACGCTCATCCAGCCTTATGGCAAGACCTCCAACGATTTGCCCATACGGCTTTACGGCGTTCAAAGGATTAAAGTAGATAATCCCGCCTCGCATCTGGAACCCGTGGTGAGCATGCCGGAGGTGATACATCCGGAAGAAAGCTTCACCATAAAGGTCTCGGAGCGTAACGGCAAGCCCATGACCTACACCCTGGCCATCGTAGACGAAGGCCTGCTCGACCTGACGGCGTTCAAGACCCCCGATCCTTGGAACAGGATGTACAAGGACGAGGCCCTGATGGTGAACACCTGGGACCTTTACGACCAGGTCGTTGGTGCATTCGGCGGAAAGCTCACGCCCATTGCTGCAATAGGCGGTGACGAGGATGCGGTGCGCAATGCACGTAAGGACAATCGTTTCAATCCGGTAGTTCTGTTCAACGGACCCAAGACATTGTCGAAGGGGACGGATGTCGTCAAGCTCCGCCTTCCTATGTACGTGGGAAGCGTCCGCGTGATGGTCGTAGCCGGTCATGACGGTGCCTTCGGCAATGACGAGAAGACCGTTCCCGTGCAGAATCCGCTGATGCTCGTGACCACCCTGCCCAGAGTGCTTGGCTGCGGCGAGCAGGTATCTGCTGCGGTGAATATCTTTGCCATGGAGGACGGCCTTACCGATGCCAGTGTTACCGTAGAGGCCGACGGCCCGCTTTCCGGTGGCGGCACCAAGACGGTGAAGTTCTCCGGCAAGGGTGACCAGCTGCTGCAATTCCCTCTTAAGGCCTCCGATGCCGAGGGTGTGTCGCAGATCAAGGTCAAGGCTACCAGCAAGTCATACAAGGCATATGAAACCATTGCACTGGAAGTACGTAATCCTAATCCCGAAGTTACTACATTGGAACGCTTCTCCCTGGAGAAAGGCGAATCCAGGCAGGTCAGCGGCTCTTCGCTCCAACTCTCTTCCTTCCCTGCGGCAGATGTCCGCAGGCTGTATGTCGAAATGAGGGACTATCCTTACGACTGCGCCGAACAGCTCAGCTCCCGCGGCCTTACCATGCTGCATCTGCTTCCGCTTCTTCCCGCGAGCGATGCTGCCGAGGCCCGGACCATCATACCTTCCATTATCAGCGCCCTTTATTCGCGCCAGCAATCCGACGGCGGTTTTGCCTATTGGAGCGGAGGTAAATCCGATACCTGGGTGTCTTCCATGGCCGGCCAGTTCCTCTACGAGGCTTCCAAGGAAGGCTTCGAGGTGAACGCCGGAGTGTTGAAGAGCTGGAAGTCTTATCAGCAGAAGATGTCGCAGGTCTTCCGTGTGGCGGGGAATAATTTCTTCTCCAACCTCGACGAGGCCTACAGGCTCTATACCATGGCGGTTGCAGGTTCTGCAAACCTCGCGGGCATGAACAGGCTCAAGGAAGCCTCCAAAATCGGCACCCAGGCCTCCTGGATGCTGTCTTCGGCTTATGCCCTGAGCGGTAAGAGCAGCCTCGCTTCCGGGATACTGGATGGCCTGAACCGTGAGTTCCCGGAATATGAACCTTACAATATCACCTATGGTACTGCGCTCCGCGATCGTTACATTGCCATGGATGCCCTTGTGCTGAACAACCGTGTGGCCGATGCCCTTGCTTTGGCCTCCGATATTTCTTCGCACAATATGTCCTCGCAGGAAAGCGCATTCGCGGCCATTGCGCTCCATCATTTGTACAAAAAGATCGACAATCAGTCCATACAGGCGAAGGTCGCTTCGAAGGATGTGACCAGCGCAGCCTCCATGGTGGTGGTTCCTCTGTCGGGCACGAGCTTTGTCCAGAACCTTTCGGACGGCATTCTCTACGGTACCGTGCTGTCGGTGTCCCGCGAGGGGAACAAAACCGCAGTATCCAACTCCATTTCGCTGGACGTGAGCTATACCGACGAGAACGGTTCGGGCATCGATCCTTCGAACCTCAAGCAGGGAACCCGTTTCACCGCTACGATCAAGGTTAAGGGCGATGCAGTACGCGACCACAAGAATCTGGCTCTCAGCTTCCCTATAGCTTCCGGATGGGAAATAGTGAACGAACGCCTGCAGAGCGGTGCCGGAACTGATGGCGGATACGACCATAAGGATATACGCGACGACCGCGTGAATTGGTTCTTTGCCTTGCCTGCCGGTCGCTCGAAGACTTTTACCGTCAAGCTCAGGGCTGCTTACGAGGGTTCTTACGTGATGCCCGCCGTCGTGTGCGATGCCATGTACGTTCCAACCGTGAATGCGGCTACTGCTTCCGGCAAGGCTACGGTGTCGCGGTAGATGTCGTGGCTTTGGCATAGGATGCCCGATCAGGTCGGGCATGACGTTCCCCGTCATGCCCGGCTGCGACCGGGCATCTGTATCCTGGCCATACTCCTGCTGGGATGGCTGTTCTGCCTGCCACGCAACCTCTTCAAAGGAGTCAGCTACTCCACCGTGGTGGAAAGCGCCGACGGCGAACTTCTTGGCGCCAGGATAGCCGAGGATGGGCAATGGCGCTTCCCTCCGTGCGATACCGTGCCCCGGCGCTTCGCCACGGCACTGATACAATTCGAAGACAGGCATTTCCGCCTGCATCCCGGAGTCAATCCGGTTTCGCTTGTGCGAGCAGCCGTGAGCAATGTACGCAGCGGCCACGTGGTGAGTGGCGGCAGCACCATAACCATGCAGGTAATCCGGCTTTCCCGCCGGAAAGAGAGGACTATCTGGCAGAAGATGATGGAGTCCGTGCTTGCCACCAGGCTCGAACTCCGCTATTCGAAACGCAAGATACTCGCCCTGTATGCATCCCACGCCCCATTCGGCGGGAACGTGGTAGGTCTTGAAGCTGCTTCCTGGCGGTATTTCGGCCGCCCGGCGTCCGAACTTTCCTGGAGCGAGTCGGCCACGCTTGCAGTGCTTCCTAACGCACCTTCCAGCATCCATCCAGGCCGAGGAAGGGATGAATTGTTACAAAAACGAAACCGCCTGCTGAAGAGATTGCTGGAGCACGGGGACATATCTTCCGAAATCTACGAGGCATCATGCGAAGAACCCCTGCCTGACGAACCTCTGCCCCTACCTTCTTTCGCAGTGCACTATGTAGAACGCTTTCCCAAGGGAGTGCGTACCCGTACCGGCATATCCCTTCCTCTCCAGAAGGCGGTCGAAGAGGCCGTGAACCGGCGCTCCGACGAACTTGCTAAGGAGGGGATAGCGGACATGGCCGCGGTGGTAATGGACAATGCCACCGGGAAAGTGGTTGCCTACGTGGGGAATTCCTCGCCGGAACGTGAGCGGCCTGGCAGGCAGGTGGATATAGCATCCTCGCCGCGATCTACCGGAAGCATTCTTAAGCCATTCCTCTATGCTGCCGCCGTGCAGGAAGGGACCATCCTGCCGAGAACCCTGCTGACGGATATCCCCGTGAATCTCGGAGGCTTCGCTCCCCAGAATTTCGACCGTCAGTTCTACGGGGCGGTCCATGCTGACGAAGCGCTGGCAAGATCCCTGAACGTGCCATCCGTCTTTCTGCTGAGGCAGTACGGTGTGCCCAAGTTCTATTCCGTGCTGCAGCAATCCGGCCTTTCCACTCTGAGGGAATCCCCTGACCATTATGGACTTTCGCTGATCCTGGGCGGAGCGGAAGCCAGGCTGGACGAGATAACTGCTGCATATTCTTCGTTCGTCCGAGGCGAGGCTCCTTTCACCGATCCCCTTGCGCGCTGGTATACCTACGAGGCCTTGAAGGAAGTCAACCGCCCGGACCAGCTGGACTGGCGGCTTATACGTTCGGTGCGCAAAGCCGCTTGGAAAACAGGAACCAGCTATGGATTCCGGGATGCATGGGCGGTGGGGATGACTCCCTCTTACACCATCGGAGTATGGGCCGGAAATGCCCAGGGGCAGGGAACTCCCGGGCTGGTCGGTGCCCGTACGGCCGGCCCCGTGCTTTTCGATATACTTAATCTGCTCCCTCCATCCGTCGAGTGGTTCTCATTGCCGGAAAGCGGCGTATGGGCGGATGTCTGCGAGGATTCCGGCCATCTTGCCGGGCCTCAGTGCCCTGCCGTGCCGGCCCAGCTGCCCGGGAAAGCTTTGGATAGTGCCCCCTGCCCGTATCATGAGAGCGGGGAATTCGTGCTACCGCCTGCACAGGAGTGGTATTACCGGCAGAATCATCCGGAGTACACCGGTGCAAAAAAGGAGGCCGCGCTCGCCCCTATACAATTCATTTATCCTCAGAACGGTGCAGTGCTGGCCCTGCCGCGTCAGCTTTCCGGGAAAATCGACGGCCTGGTATTCCGGGTCGCCCACCATAGACAGGACGCAACGCTCTGGTGGCATCTGGACGATAACTACATAGGGGAGACCAGTTTCCGCCACGAAATGATGCTCTCGCCGGCTCCCGGAGCTCACATACTCACGGTCGTCGATCAGGACGGAGCTTCTGCAGCGGTTCGTTTTACCATCGCTCGCTGACAGGGCATTGTATTTGCAGGCTTTTCTGCCTGATTAACTAAACGAAAAAGATGAAAAAGATTATTATTTGCATTCTTGTTGCCGCCATGGCGGTTTCGTGCACTTTCGTGTGCAACAAGACCATCGTCCGTGGAAACGGCGTAGTTGTCGAGAAGGAATTCGATTTTGATGAACTGAGCTCCATAGCCGTTTATGGCGGCGTGGATGTCGTTTATACCCAGGGCCCTCAGAGCGTCGTGCTCTGCGCTGAAGAAAACCTCCTGGAGTATTATACCGTTGATGTTAACGGAGGGTTGCTCAAAATCGCTCAGGACAAGTTCGTAACCCTTCTCCCTAAAAAGAACACCGTACTCCGTGTAAGTTCCATGGACCTTGACGGCATACGTCTCAATGGTGCGGGGGATTGCGAGGTCAAAGGCTGCCTGGTTACGGATGGCGACTTCACTTTCTCCGTCAACGGTAGCGGTGACTTCGATGCCGACGCAATCCGTTGCAAGAATCTGACCGTCAAGATTTCCGGTGCGGGAGATGTGGATATCAAGTCTGCAACTGCCGAAACCATCACTGCGACCATCAGTGGCAGCGGAGACATTGACATCCACTGCAAAGATGCCGGGGACATCGTCGCAAAGATCAACGGAAGCGGCGATATCGACTTCTCCGGCAACGCAAGGAGCATCTCCAGCAAGGTTAACGGAGCCGGTAACATCGACTACAAGAATCTCTCTTTGAACTAGTTTCTGGAGTTATCTTATTGATAATCAGCAGAAAAGCGTAACTAATTGATTATCAGTGTTTTATGGTGCCTCTGCTAAGGTGGGGGCACCATTTTCTGCATTTTTTGATACCAATAAGCCGCAGAATTGACTACCTTTGCTTAATCTAACACTATGATACTGAGCGCTATTCTAGTACTGATGACCATGTTTACTCCGAAAAATGATTCGTCGGAGCTCGTCATTTCAGTACCCATTCACTTTAGGTGGGACGGCGCCCGGCACGACAGATCTTACTTCGATAACAATACCGCCACAGACTCCCTGTTAAACGTTCTCGCCAACATCGGTTACGACAATATCAACAAGATTGAAGTTACCGGTTTCTCTTCTCCGGAAGGCGTTTCCGAGCACAATGTCAAGCTCAGCAAGCAACGTGCTGATGCTGTGGGTTCTATGATACGCAAAGATGTTCCGCAACTCTCTTCGAAGGTATATACTTATCCTGGAGGAGAGGGTTGGGCTTTGCTACGGGAAAGAGTTGAGGCCGATATGGCTCTCTCGGTTCCGACGTGTAACCGTATTCTCAGGTTCCTTGATAACAAGTCCATTTCTGATGATACCCGTAAATGGCGTCTGGCCAATTGGCTCGGCAGGTCTCCGGAAGTCGGAGACATTTACAAGTATCTGCTTAGAACCCATTATCGCTATCTCCGTTGTGCGATGGTGACAATTCATTTTGATGAACGGGGTGGGGAGAAGCGGCCACCCTTGGAACAGGGGCCTCCTGATTCCAAAGACCAGGAGGCCGAACCAACCGAACCGGAGCAATCGGTACAACCTGTAGATTCTGTTGAGATGGCAGAACCTGCTGTTATAGAAGAATCAACCAGGATTGCCAGACCCGATTATCCCATTATAGGAATCAGCACCAATCTACCCTACGATTTTACCTATTTGCCTGGCTATGGATTGACCTCCATCCCCAGCTTCAGTTTGGAATACTATCCCCGCAACGGCAGGTTCTCCTTCGGAGCGGATGTTGAATGGCCCATGTGGAGACACTGGGACAGCCACGATTTTTTACAGATCAACAATATAACCCTCTGGGCCAGACGGTACTTCCGTCCTAAAACCGACGACCATTTCAAAGGTTCCTATGCGTTCGGCAATATAAATGCTGCGCAATATGGAATCGGATTCGACGACAAGGGATGGGAAGGAGAAGGAATCGGGGCTTCGCTGGGCATCGGACATAAGTGGATGCTTGGGCGCAGCCGTTTCTTCATCGATACCGGAATCGGTCTCGGGGTTTTCTGGTCGAAATACGATCCCTATGTCTGGGGCGACGAAGCTACAGGCTGGTATTACTATGATTATACGGGTAAACCCGAGAGTTTCCAGCCCAGACGTAAGCGCTTATTGTGGTTCGGCCCCACCCGACTGTATTTTTCCATCGGTTACGACATTCATTGGAGGAAGAGAAGATGAAAAAGTACAGGCTCATAACACTGCTGCCCGCTCTGCTCTTCTTGGGCGGATGTACGATAGAACCGTATCTGCACCTGCGTAAGGCTGCCACTACCAACATCGTGCTGCAGACCAACATCACGGCGGAGTTCCTCTGGCAGCTGGACTGGCAGGCAGAGTGGGATTATACCTGGCAGACGGACCTCTATGGCCCGCTGGGTTATTCCCAGCCTAAGGGTGTCAGGATGCATGTCTATACCCTGGACGACCAGGATGTTCCAAAATCGCATACCGTCTATAACTTCAACGGCCTGGAAGGCCAGGCGGAGGTGTTCGTGGGTGTGCACGACCTGCTGTTCCATAACAACGATTCCGAGGTCTTGCTCTTCCGCTCCGAAAACGACCTGTCGGACATACATGCCTACACCCGCGTAATATCTTCCGGATTGAGATCGTCGCTGCCGGTCCAGACCATAGCGCAGAAGGCGATGGCCACTAAGGCGGATGATACCGGGATAGACGAGCCTGTGACCTTCATGCCGGACGATTTATTCGTGATGTATGATCCCCGGCACCATATAACCGACAATCTGGACGACTACGAGTACATAGACGGACGTTACGTGCTGCGTATCCAGGGCGAGCTGAGGCCGGAGACCTTCATCTATCTCTTCCAGGTGAAACTGCTCAACAATCTTGGGCGCGTCATCGGAAGCATGGGTGGGGCAGCCCTTACCGGCATGGCGGAGAGCGTCAACATGCGTACAGGATTCAGCTCGTCGGAAACTGTAAGCGTGCCCATGGACGTTTACATGAACAAGGAAGCCGACCCCGACCTTCTCGGTGCCAGGGTGCTGACCTTCGGCCTTCCCGGCTGCGACGCCTTCGACGGCGAGAGCGTTGCCGCCAGCCCGGAAGTGAGGCATTGGCTGGTGCTCAACGTGAACTTCAAGACAGGCAAATACAAGAACATACGTATCGATGTCACCGACCAGGTCCGAGCCCTGCCCACGGGTGGCGTGATACCTTTGGAAATAGATGTCGAAGACTTCCCTCCGGAAGACATTGATCCGCCTGTTGGCGGCGACGGAGCCTTCAACCCCCTCATCGGCAATTGGGACGAAGAAACCGGAACGACAACTATAACTATGTAAGAATCAATAATTTATATTATTACTATTTTATTAACAATTTTTATCTTTTTAGATTATGAAACGTTACATTTTTATTGTCGCAGCGGTTGCAATCGCAACCATCTCCTGCAGCAGGACCTACGACGTGACCCCCGTATCCGAAAGCCAGATCGGATTTGGCTCTTGGACCGAGCATCTTACCAAACGCGCCCAGGGAGGTAATACCTTCGTCTCCGGCGACGACTTTGCCGTTTACGGCTCCAAAGTCAACGGCTCTACTACTAACACCGTATTCGACGACGTGGTCGTTACTTACGACGGTTCCGCATGGGACTATGTGACAGCTTCGGTTCCGGCCCGTTTCTGGGATCCTTCAGCTACCAGCTACACCTTCTATGCTATTTCTCCTGCCTCCGTTGGAACGGCCGCTACCGTCGCCCCTCAGACCGGTGTCGTAACCACATCCGCTTCCATTACTTTCGCAGGTAATGACAGCGATGTCCTGGTCGCCAACGAAAAGCTCGTAGTCAAGACCGGTAGCCCGGCCGCATATCCAACTACGGATGTGGAAATCAAGTTCAACCATATTGCTTCTTTGGTAGACTTCAAGGTCAAGAAGCATGCTGATCTCGGTAATTCCACCGTCGCAGTCAGCGCTTTCTCCATTTCGAATATCGACAACACCGGTACTTTTGCCGTGAGCGATTATGCCGATGCCGCTCCTTATGGCCCCGTGGTCGCATGGACCGCTACCGCCAGAGACAGCTACGATAACGGAGATGGCTTGACCCCCGTCACCCTCCCTATCGCCAACGTAGGAACTACCGGAGATTTCCTTATCAACAATCTGATCGTCATGCCTCAGTCTTTCAGGACCGACTCGAACATCCAGACTGTGAATATCGAATACACGATTACCGACGAAGCCTCCAACGTGTCCACCTATGACACGAGCTTCAACCTCAAGCTGTTCGACAATGTCGACGATAAGGACAATGCTGATACTATCATCACCAGCTGGGAGCCCGGAAAGCACTATACTTTCTATATAACCATCAACGCCAACAAGATCAACTTCACCGGTGCCATCACCCCTTGGACCGTGGCCGACGCTGGTTATAACTATCTCATCAACTAAGCACCGTGCTTAACCGCGTAACGTTCATAACGGCAGCCATCGCGTCCGCCCTGCTTTCCGCAGGGTGCGCGAAGACCTACGATCCGGCTCCGGAGCGGAATGCCATCCGCTTCGAGGCCGGGTCCATGCTGCTGAACGACGACGCGACCAAAGCCGGACTCAAGAACGAGTTTACGGAGAACGACAACTTCGCGGTATTTGGCAACAGGATGATTTCAAATGTCCAGAGTACCGTATTCGGCGGCACCAATGGCGTGACCGTCACGTACGGATATGATGGAGGAGCTTCTCCCACTCTTGTGTGGACGTACAGCCCTGAGCGTTTCTGGTACTGGGAGAGTACCGGCGATTACTACGACTTCGTAGCCATGTCGCCCTCAGGGAAAGGGAGCGTGAAGATGGATATTCCAGGCAACCTTGCCGTTTCTACCCATTTTGACATCTCCTCCGACAATTACGACCTGATGGGTGCGGCATTCCGCCGTCGCGGCAATGTATCGAACCCGTCATCGACCGTCCCTTTGAATTTCGTCCATCTTACCAGCGCCGTAAGGATCAACATAATCAACAACTCCGAAACTCAATCCGTTACCATCGATTCTTATTGTTTCAGGAATCTGATGGTGGTTGGCGACACCAAGGTTACCCTGGATCTGATGGGCTCCGCGGCATACTCCTGGATAAATACCGAGAGGAATACTTCCGATGTCCGGCAAACTGCCGTGGATGAATCCCTGGATGCCGGCGATTCATACGCAGGAGACTATGATTTCATGGTTCCCCAGCGGCTGGATCAGGCGGTGGGTTCCGGTGGCCTCGAGGCCAACATGCCCAAGTTGTTCCTGTATTATACGATGGATTCCGTGCAGCACGGCGCTGAAATCTCGTTGAAAGATATCTGCCCCAGGGGAGATGATACTCCCATCACCTCCTGGGAAAGGGGTGTGATATATACCTACGAGATTTCCATGCGTCTCGACGGTGGTGTCCTGGTGAACGTCGTTACGACTGATTGGGATACTGTCGAAGCGGAAACCCCCGGTCTTTTGATTGAATAGATGAAGAAATTCAAGCTCATAATCGTCCTTGCGATCCTGCTATCCGCCGTTTCTTGCACCCGCGAAGAAACCCGGCTGGCCGTGGGCGATTGCGGCTTGAAGATCAACTTCAGCACTTCTGCTCCTAAGACCCGCGCTACCACGCCCGGCGATGGCAATGTTGCCGATGGCGGCGGTATCTACATCGACCTTACGGACCCGACGGCTCCTGTTCCGGACCTGGTCCTCCTGATAGCGGATTCCGGTGGAAGCATCGTTGCTACCTATCCGGATCCCGTGCGTGGAGATGCCATTGACGGAACCCTGGAGGCCGATCCATCCTCCACATCGATGTCGGTCACTTTCACAGGTCTCAGCCAAGGCAACTACACGGTGTACGGCTTCGCCAATACCGAGGGCCTGTGGAACATGACCAGCGGAGGTAATACGGTGACGGATCTGACTACACTCCCGACAGCCGCCGCCGTGGAAGCCCTCCAATTCTCGCCGCTTTCTGCCGACACTTGCCCTGCTGTTCGCAACGGTCGTCTTCCGCTTTCGGCAAAGGGAAGCGTGAGCGTATCTTCGCTCCATACGGGCGAAGTCACTCTGGAGATGATACGTTGCGTGGCCAAGGTTTCTGCCGAGTTCGTCAACAATACCGAAATAGCCCTGACCTTGTCGGACTACAGCAGTTCCTTCGTAGGCCTGTGCCCCAACAGCGCTTACGTGCTGCGACACGACCCCGACTTCCCCGCAGGTGCTTCCTCCGGGAACATAGTCGCGTCGGAAGCATCCCTTACTATCCCGGCATCGGGAAGCGTGACAATGACTTGGTACGTTTTCCCGAGTTCCGGCCCTTACACCCTCGATGTGGGATTCACGATGTTCAAGAATACGGCTCAGGAGCATGTGTATTCGTACTCCGACCTGCCTGTTCACGACGACCACGCCCGCGACTTGATGGCGCTGGAGCGTAATCAGAATCTGCATATAGTTACAAGGATCAGCAAGGGAACGACGGTCTCCTTCAACTTCGAGGTCGCCGATTGGATCCCCCTGACTGAACAAGTACTCTTCGATTAGCCATGAAAAGATTCATCCGCATAACTCTCTACGTACTGGCAATGCTGTCCGCATTGTCGTGCAGCCGCGAAAGGGAAGAAATCTACAGGGTCAGCAACCTCCCCGACGGCACGCCGGCCACGCTCTGCATCAGTTTCGGCTCCACCGAGGCTGTTTCG
>Ga0310696_10008147_pt1 | contig 12251 bp, 9 predicted proteins | sample AusTroGonzalo_MG_4_FD_203885 | JGI IMG/M metagenome (GOLD analysis project Ga0310696, IMG submission 203885) | Bovine rumen microbial communities from tropical cattle in Woodstock, Queensland, Australia - Gonzalo_02 (v2) (version 2) | ecosystem: Host-associated > Mammals > Digestive system >... | reverse complement strand
TTCATGGCTGAAGAATAAATTCAGTTGCCTCATCAATACGGATATGTATCTCCCCGCCTGATCCATAAACATCCTCCTATTTAAAACTCGTTGACTTGTCAAGTATACGTCTGAAATATTGACTTGTCAACTATTTTGGTAAAAAATATAGCCGGGTCCATACCCGACTTCACAGGAGGGCTCGAACGAGCCCTTTTTGCCCGAAAAACGAGCCCTCGGTCTTATGCCGCCGCAATCCGTATCAAAGACGTAGTGCAGTTTTCGTAGACCTTATTCACTTCTGTCTTACCCAAGACAGCTATCCTTGTAAGGAGTTCACTTACCTCTTGTGGGGTGAAGTATTCTCCTCCACTTTTGCCCGCGATATAATTCTTTGTGTTCCGCACACTTATATTATTAAGTCGTTTCTCCTCAGTTCATCAGAAAAGTGGTTTTTTCGAGAAAAAAAGATGGGTCAAAAAGTCGTTAGCTGATAACAAACTGGTAACATAGAATTTGAAAAACGTGTGGAAAATACGGGAAAATAAGGACCAGATAGTGTTTGATAGAACTCTAATGGAACATATGGACACCAAATATAGTGCTCATTAGGTCACCTAGCTAGAGCGATTGAATGGCATTCAATAGGTAGTCGGTTCGATCCCGATCAGCTTGTTTTATTGCTTCATTTATTGCTTCATTTATTGCTTCATTTGTTGCTTCATTTATTGCTTCATGCTACAATGTGGCCATGAGGTGCATGCATGTTCGAAAATGAAATGATAGAGTTCAAGGAAAAACTGAATGAAAGACTCGAGCGAGAGGTCGTAGCTTTTCTCAATACCTCACATGGGGGATCAATATACATTGGCATTGCGGATGATGGGACGATTGTTGGCGTAGAAGGTCTGGACTCAAAGCAGAAAGAGATAAAAGACCGTTTGAAGAACAACATCTCCCCTTCCACTTTGGGACTGTTTGAGATTGCAACACCTATCATTGAAGAAAAGCAATGCATACAGATAATCGTCTCCGGAGGAAATCAGCGTCCATATTTCATCAGAAGAAACGGAATGTCACCCGAAGGGTGCTTCTTCAGAATCGGAAGTGCAACAGAGAAGATGTCAGATGGGATGATAATGGATCTTTTCCAGAAAAGACGGAAAGAAACCCTTGTATCAAGGTTGTCCCCCAGAAAAGAACTGACATTCAACCACCTCAAGGACAGATACAAAGAGAAAGGATATGAGGTCGGGGAGAATTTTCTGATTCAACTCGAATTGTTTACAGAAGACAAGGAATTCAACTATTTGGCATATCTGCTTTCCGATCAGAACAGCCTCCAATTCCAATATGCACGGTATGATGGAGATGACGTGTTTGACCTGGTTGAGCACAAGAGCTTCTGCAATCAATCCATTCTTAAGACAACAACTGATATTCTTGACTTCATCCAGAACAGAAACACAACGTTCTCACATATCACCTCCACCGGGAGAGAAGACAGAAACAAGTTCAACTCAATAGCAATGAGGGAACTGGTTGTAAACGCAATCGTTCACAACAACTACTTCTCAAATGGGCTGCCCTCCTTCGAAGAGTTCTCCAATAGATTTGAGATATCATCATCCGGTGGGTTGCCGGAAGGTTTCAGTCAGGAGGATTTTCTGAACGGTTACTCTCTGCCTGTAAATCCTGAGTTGATACGTATTTTCAGAGATCTTGGTCTTGCGGAGAGACTTGGGACGGGCATAAGGCGTGTGTTGAAATTCTATCCAAAGGAAATCTTCAGATTCTCAACCAATTTCCTTAGGGTAAACGTACCGTTTGAGATGCCGATTCAGACTAGCGTCAAGCACAAATCCGAGTCGAAATCCACTTTAGTGGAACTTCTCAGGGAAAACCCTCAGATGACAAGAGCAGATGCCGCTGAAACGCTTGGAGTATCTGAATCATCGATATACAGAGAGCTGAAAGATCTGGAAAGCAAGGGAATAATCGAACGTGAGGGCTCAAGGAAAACCGGCTCGTGGGTTATTCATTGATTGAAAAGCAGTCTTAAAGGACATGACACCTGTCGCAGACTGCTTAGTTCAAATCAAATCGGAACGATCCCTCCTCGCACTTGCCATCGGTTTCGATGATGATGTAGACGGTGCCCTTGCTGATTCCTGAAACAGATGAACTGATGTTGTCACCTGACTTCAGAGAGACAAGCTCCCTCTTTGTTCCGTCATGGTCAACATATACTGTCAGATTGCCTGAATCGAGCTTGGCGCTGTAGCTCAGCTGGCCCGAACAACCGTCTTTGCACTTCAGCTTGAACACCATCCTCCCCTTGAAGGAAGAGAAACTATAGGACGCAGTATCTGAGGTGTTGGTCCTTACCGATGCTATCGCGCTGTAGCTTGAGGAGTACTTGACGCATCCCACAAAGCAGAAGAAAGACAAAACAATAATTACAAGAACAAGCAAATGCTTTTTCATATTCAACACATGATTATATGCAAATCACCGGTTTTGTAAATGAAAAAAGGGCCATGCCATAAGTCGGGAAACACGACTATTGTCACAGCCCTTCTATCATTTGATTCATTTACCAGCGTCCGCCAGGTCCTCCTGGGCCTCCGCCAGGGAAGCCTCCAATGCCACCCATTCCACCGGATGATGTGTTGGCCACAGTCACACTTGTTGAACTGCCGCCGCTGACTGACACGTTGCCGTAATACAGCATGTCATTGAAGGTGCTGCCTGCCTGCACCGTGACTCCGCTCAGAAGCGTTGCGCTTCCGCTTGAAAGGTTGCCCGCCCCAAGAAGTGTGCTGCTTCCGTATCTGTAGCCGGAAGGCACCTTGAAGGCCAGAATCACCTCTCCGTCCTGCACCAGTGCATAGCTGCTTCCTGCTGAGACAGAACCAGCATTTGTTGTGTATGCCGTGGTGCCTGATGCCTGCGGAACGTTGTTGGATCCGCCCATGGCGATTATGGTTCCGCCTGTGTACTGGAAGCGGGAGTCGCTGTTGCAGTCAAGGCCGCCCTCAGGAGCCCCTGCTCCCATTGCGATGACCACTCCGCCAGAGAGGTAGAAGGCGCCCTGGCTTTCCTCGGCTCCGGCATCGATCGCATCGTTCTGCGATGCGTATGCGTAGATCAGGCCTCCGCTGATGTAGATCGAATCCGATGCGTTCAGACAGTCGTCGGTTGTGTTGATTACGAACGTGCCGCCTGTGATGTACAGATTGTTCTTCGCCTCGATTCCCTCAGGGCTCACACCCTCAAGTGATGCAGTGTCGTCTCTTGGGGTGGCATAGGTTGTGATGTCGAATGTTCCCCCATTTATGTACACGTTCGGAACCGGATAGTTGGCAGTGGATGCGGGAAGGTCGTCCTCGCTCTGCTTCCAGCCGGCGCTGATGGCCTTGCCCTGCGTCTTTATGGTTATCGTTCCACCGTCGATGACGATCCAGCCCATGCCGGCGGCCTCGGACTCGTCGTCCAGGGTGTCGGACTCGAAGCCGTCGACCTTGATGCCCTTGCTCTCATAGCCTGCGGTGCTGTTGTTTCCGTAGATTGTCAGGTTTCCGTCAAGCATGACGAATCCCAGAAGGGCCTTGATGCCTGTACCCTTGTCCTGCACCACCTGGCTCGTGTCCTCATCCGTGTAGCGTGTTGTCTCTGCTACGGTGACGGTGATGTCTCCGTCTAGTATGCAGATGACGTGGTCGCTGACAATTCCGTTCTTCGAGTTGGCGGTCACCGAAAGGCTTCCCTCCCCGTCAAAGACCAGATCCGCGGCGGACTTGATGACGTTCTTGTCCTCGCTGTCTATCAGCGTCTCAAGGCTGCTGTCGCCCTCCAGGACCACATAGGAGACCGTTGAGGACTTGATGTTCAGACACCTGTCGGCACTTGTCAGGCTCAGGCCATCCAATGTGACCTTCACAGCCTGGTCGTTTCCCTCGATTGTGACCTTGAAGCTGTCGTTGCTCCCTGTGAGCCTGATGCTGATTGGTGCAGAGGCCGAATTGACGACCTTCAGGCTCGAACTCTTGACGGTGACTGTTGCAATGCCCGCATCGGCTGGTGAGAGTCCAACCCATGTCTTGGACTCCACATCAAAGACGTATTCGGTTCCGAAGTCGTAGTCCTGCCATGCGGTGTAGTCCGATTCATCATAGGTTGAAGGATAAAGGGCGCTGTTCCCTTCCTCCACTGCTATTGATCCTCTGTAAGTTGTGGTGTTCGCCGTTCCACCTGATGTCGAATCCGATGTGAAAATGTCGGAGTTGCATGATGTGCATGAGGACATAACCATAGCAACCACTACAAGTATGCTTACCAGTATTGATAGTCTTCTTTTCATTTTTCTTCTCCAGTCTCTTCGTTCTTTGACTGCATTTTCATGAAGCAAAATTGAAGAAACATTGAAGAAATGATATTTTTGTTTTTTTTTAAAGCGGAATGGAGACCGTGAACCTGACTCGTCCGTCCAGGCAGGAAACTATGATGCTCCCCTTGTGCCCATCCACGATTGCCTTGGCGATGGAAAGACCAAGCCCGTAATGGTTGCCCTCGCTGACACGGGCCTCATCGACGCGATAGAACCGATCAAACAGATGCTTCTGCTTCTCCGGGGGAATGCTTTCGCCTTCGTTCTCCACACTCAAAACGGCAAAGTGGGACTGGTGCTTAAGAACAAGCTTTATGTCCGTGCCTTTCGAGTGCCGGATGGCATTGTCAAGGAGAATGGACACAAGCTGCTGGATCTGGGCCCGGTTGCCCATAATCCGAATCCCTTCCTCGATTTCCCCTTCTATGGTTCTGCCTTGGTCGAATGCCAAGCTCTCGAAGACAAGCATCTCCTCGTCTGCAATGCGGGAAATATCCAGCTGTTCCTTCATCGACTCTGCACCCTCTGCCCTGGAGAGGTCCAGAAGATGCTTTACAAGATTACCCATGCGGTCATTCTCATATAGAATATTATCTAGCCATTCATTCTTCCCTATTTCACGGGAAAGCATCTCCGCGTTTGCCCCAATTACCGACAACGGGGTTTTAAGCTCATGGCTGGCATCCGAGATGAATTGCTTCTGCTTGCGGTCGCTCTCCTCAAGTGGTCGAACGATTTTCCCTGATATGAATAGAGCGACGAAAAAAAGAACAAGCATGGCCGAACAGCCGACAATGAGGACATTGCGAAGCAGTATGCTCAAGTTGCTCTCCGCCACAGTTATGTCAAGAAGAGCCACAAGGACATAGCCAGGCCTTTGGCTTATACCAAACAGAAGATTTCTTGTGGTTCCCGAGCTTTTCCCCTGCTCGAGTATCCCTCTTGCAATGCTTACAAGTTCCTCCTCCGAGTAGATCCCGTTTTCAACGTCATCGATTCGGAGCACCTCTCCGTCAGATGAGAAGGCAACAGAATAGAAAGTCGAAAGCTGGTATTCAGGCCTATCCTCAGGAGGCAGATTGCCGCCATTTTTCCATGGTGGTGTATCTGTCAAGGAAGCATTCCCGCCTTCAGTCTTTGTCTTCGGTTCAACCCTGTCACCACCATCGAACGCTTTCGGTTCCATCCCATTTGGTTCCGACTCATCAAGTAGGTACAGCTCCATGTACCTTTCAAGCTTCTCACTGTTGTTCTTTCGAACCTCCCGGTAGCTGGCAAAGAGAATCACAGACAGTGTGACCGAGAAAAGAAGCAAAAGAGACATCATGATTGCGATAATTATTCTTCTTCTGGTCTCCTTAAACATCTTTCTCCCTCAGCTCATATCCGAGTCCTCTAACGGCCTTTATCTCAACCCTGGATCCCACAAATGCAAGCTTTCTGCGTGTGAATGACATGTAGACCTCAACATTGTTGTACTCGGCCTCGCTCTCAAAGCCCCAGATCTTCACTGCAAGCTGTTCCCTTGTCATGATCTGGTCCCTGTTGCCGAACATGTACTCAAGTATTCTCAGCTCCTTCTCGCTGAGGCGTATGCTCTGCCCGGTGGTCTTGCATGAGAGGGTGGCCCCGGCAACGTTCAGCTCCAGATCCCCGAAGTGCAGGTTCCCGTCCTGAACGTCAGAACCGTTTTTTCTGCGCATCAGGGCTCGGATTCTTGCCAGAAGTTCCTTGGTGTCAAACGGCTTTGTCAGGTAATCGTCAGCCCCGCTGTCAAGACCGGTGACCTTGTCGTCCACCTGGCTTTTGGCAGTCAGCATCAGAATAGGTGTCTTTATCCCTTTCCGTCTGGCGTTGCGCGCCACATCAAAACCGTTCATTGCGGGCATCATCACATCAAGAACAGCGATGTCATAGGCATTGCTCTCCAATGCGATGAGGGCAGACTCTCCATCAGCCATGTGGTCAACGTTATACTTTTCCTGTCTTAGGATGGCAACAAGAGCTGCCGCCATCCTCTTCTCGTCTTCAGCCAATAGGACTCTCATATCTGTTACCCTATTCCAACACCACGCTTCTTTCAAGAACGATTATTCAGTAGGCCACACCGTTCACATAAAGTGTATAGCCGCCTTGATTGATTGTGCCGTTGTTCGTGAGGGTCGTGATGTATGTGTCAGCAGTCAGATTCCATGTGCTTCCGGCTGCGATTGTGACGTTCACAGTCCCTATTGAGGTGGAAACCGACGAACCGGATGCGTCATTTATGACTCCGCTGATTGCGCCTGTGAATGTGCTGCTGCCCGTGAGGTTCAAAGTCAGGATTGAGTCACTTCCGACAAGGATCGTCCCCTCCAATATCTGATCTGTGGCATTCACCGTTGCGATGTTCGAACCTCCGCTCCACCCGTCATCGCAGACGGAAAGCAGAATCCCATTTGCATCGTTGTTGATGATTGTGACATCGTCAAGGGTTATCACGGCAGTGGTGTTTGTCACATGGAACACATGGCCCTTGTTGCTGGTCAGACTACCGTCTGTCATCGTGAACGAGGATGTCCCGCTGTCGGCATCGCCTGACATCGACTGGTAGATCATTATGGTATCCAGGAATTTTGCATTTCCGTTACGTTTTGTGTTTGTCGCACTGAGGTCACAGTTATTCAATGTAATGGAGTTCTTCCCTTCAATGCATACTCCTTCAGAGAGATTGGATACCAAAGTGGCATTGCTCACGGTGATATCTGCCGTCGAGTAGATTGCCGGTGAACCGAGGCCGTTTGATGTATATGTACCACCATCGACGACAACTGTCCCGCCGCCGCGGTCAGTTCTGATCGGAGCGCTGGAACCTCCGCTTGAGGTGACATCGAGATCATAGGCATAAGTCACTCCACCGCCTGTGGTCATGATTCCGCCGGAACCACTTCCTGTGGTGACGATTGTGGTTCCTGAGATAATCACCGTCGTTCCGTCTCCGGACGCCCCGTTAGAACCACCGTTTCCACCATAAGAGAAAATACCGTTCGCACCGCTTGCATCACTTGTGATGGTTCCTCCGGTGATTGTCGTCGTCGATCCGCCCTTGACAAGGACGGCGGCGTTCAGACCATAAAAATTGCAGTTGTCGCCACCATCAGAGCTTCCGCTCTTTGTCACGGTGGGATTTGTAATGGTCACATCGTCTGAAGTGCTGATAATAAGTGCCGATTCATCCGACGTTGTGGAGGCATATGTCTGGTTTGACTGTGTATCTGCACTTGTTATCTCAACTGCAGCTGTATATGTGATTGAACTGGAACTTGAACCAGGAGCTCCTCCCGGTCTATTTCCCTGACTTGTGTTTGAAAAAGAACTTGTAACATCATCACTGCATGATGCACATGAAATCATGAACGCTGCAGTAAAAAAGATTGCAACTAGAACTGCAAGAATACTTCTTTTCATTTCGCTGATTCTCCTGTTTTATTCTTTCTGGGACCATAATCGGGGAGAATCATTGAAGAAACATTGAATTTGGAAAAAGGTTTTCTAAGCACAAAAAAGCCCGGGACAATTGAATTGACCCCAATTCATTGGAGCGGTTTTTGAAAGACTAGGTTTTTGTTTTTCATCTGTAATCTCTTATCGTTTCAGATTCTTTTCTTTCTCGTAAAAGGCGCGTTTGAGCAACTGCCATTCGGCTTCATCCGTGCAGCATTTGCGGCATTCTTTTTCCTTTATTGCAGAACGCCTCAACATGTCCTCTATCCTTTCACAAGGATAATCGTTGCATTCCCTGCACTTTGAGACTGCATGCTCCTTCAGGCACGGAAGAATCATAAACGCACAAGTATCCCGCGTTCCGCAGCCTTTGCAGCGAATCTCATCATTGGAAACGACATGGTCTCTCCAGCCAACTTCGTGCCAGAAACGGGCAGTCTGTTCCAGTTCTTCCTCGGTTTCTGCAATAAACCTCGGACAAACCGCACAGTCATCCCCGCAGCATGAATACACCGGGGACTTCATTGAGATTTCTTCAATCCGTTCTTTATACCATTCCATTAGATTCTCCATTAGATCCTCAGTGCAAGGGCTTGGTCCTGAAGAACGTGAACTTCTGATTCACCAGCTCTTCCAGTTTCTCGTCTTGGCATGTCAACGTCATGAAATCAGCCTCGGATACTCCGGTGTATTTTGCAAAGATAAACAGCACGTCGGTGTTCTCTGTGGCAGTTCCTTTCGCTGTCATTTCAAGCACCAGCTCAAGAGCATTGTCTGAGACCCTGTTGAACTGAGTCCTCTCAACGTCAATTCCGAGAGAATCCACGATATCCGACAAATTCTGTGCGGCATCTATCAAAGTGACATTGGCATCGTAATCATCCTTTGAAACAACATACCAGAAGATATTGTTTTCATTTATTGCCACAGGTTCTTCTGCCTCAAAATCAATGAAGAAATCTCTGTTATAGAGACCTGCCGTATCCACATCATAAAGCTTTCGGAAACGACTCTGTTGTCCGACCTTGAACGTCGTAGAACCATCCTTGATCCGAACCTTCAACTTGGCATCCTCAGAGAGTCCGGATACGGTGATTTCAATGGATTTGAGTACATCGGAATCATGGACCTTGTGATCAACGCAGGACTCCCCGCTGTACCCTTCTCCACTGCTTCCCACTCCATCAGCATGACCGGAGGTGAAGTAATAATTGAAATTACCTCCTGCAACCGGCGCATCATGCTCATCCACCACATATACCGACACAGCCAGATTGCTCGGCACGTACCCGTTTTCTGCAAACACAGGCATGTACAGGTGGTATTTTCCTTCTGACGCAGAAATATCGTCTACAAAGGAGAAATCGGGAGAGCTGAGCCTTATGGCACCTTTAATCTCATCACCGGCTGTTGCTTTTCTGATTGATACTGTTCCCTCGGATCTGGAATAGCCCAGATCGAAGAAAACCTCTTCTGAAATCTTTCCGACAAGATACTCTTTGTTCGCGGCTGACGAATCAAGGCAATATGCAAAGCAGTAATCACGGCCTTCCTTGTCAGTCAGCTGAAGCATGTTTCCCAAATCGCACCCGGAAGTGACTATAACGTACTCGTCATCGTCTTCAGCTTTCGGTATTGAGAGGATTCTGTCCTTCGATTTGAGGGAATAAGAATCGGTGTATGAAAGAACGCTCGGGTTAAGAATCAACACTGTGGAGGTGCTTCTACGGCTTTCAGAATCACTAGACTTCCAGCGTCCTTCTGTGAAGTACATCTCAACACTGTGGTAGATATTTACGAAGGGAACATCCGAGAAATCATACATATACATAGAGGGATTGATTTCCCTGGAGAACGAGTCCGCATTGTACCCTTTACCGATTGTGACAATTCCCCAGTTGACACCGCCCATGTCGCTTCCGCCGCGGTCTTCTATTACCATGAAGATTCTGGACTTGTCCAGATCACGAAAGTTTTTCGAGTTGAAATTCACATGATAGAATTGCTCCTTCTTGAATCCCCTATAGGCGGCATATCTTTCACGTTCGTTCCACTCTTCACATGCATCGGAAGTGTAGTCTTCTTCATTTGCAACAATTGACAAAGCCCCATCTTCCTTGGGATTGGCGACATCGATGTGGAAAACCCGCATCTTGTCATTGTCGCCCTGAGCTCCGAAGTCGGACCCCGTTCCGGAATTCTCCCTGTTCTCGTCAGGAATCAGAACAGTGTTGTCTCCGGCATCCATTGTATTGTTTCCCTTACCCCTGGATGTCACGAAGTCCCTGCTTCCGGATTGGAATTCAATGGCATACAGAACCTCATCGTCCAGATTCTCAAATCTGTAATAACCGTCAGAGGCCACATTGACCCACTCGTCAGATCCGAGCTGCGACAAATCAATGACGACAGTTGTACTGTCCTCATTGCCGCCACCCGCGTTGCCGCTATTATCATTGTTCTGAACTTCGTTACTGCATGAAGCCAGCAGTGAAATGACCAAGAAGAAAACCAGTGCCAATACATATGCCCTTTTCATTGGCTCAATCCTCTCATCCTAAAAGTTTAGTTATTACAATAATACATTCCAGAACGCATTAAATCAACAATACCGCGTAATGGGATGTATTACATAGAGTTATCTTCTAACGGCTTACAGCTTGATTCCCAGAAGCTTTTCCTGATTGGTGCGGAACATGCGGAAGGTCTCGTCCTCGCTAAGGCCGGTGAACTTCTGAATGTTGGTGAAGGCCCTGTCCATGGTGAGGACGCTGCCGGCTCTGACATCCTTTTCGGGAATCCTGGCATCGCCGTCCCTGACCACAACCCTCTGGCCTCCGAGGATGAACTCCCCATCCCCCATTCCGGCCGCGCTCATCGAGTCGGTGATGATGAGCACATGGTCCGTGCCCTTGAGGTCCACAAGGACCTTGACGGAACTGGGTGCCACATGAAGACCGTCTCCGATGATCTCGATCATGCATGGATAGTCCAGGGCTGCCCCGAGAAGGCCCGCCTCGTGCTGATGGAAGAGCCTCATGGCGTTGCCGCAGTGGGTGATGCATCCGGCACCGAGCTCAAAGGCCTTCATGGCTTCTTCGTATGTAGCGTTGCTGTGACCCAGGGAGATGGACATGGTCTTGGAGAACTCTTTGATGACCTCGTAGTTGCCCTTGATCTCTGGGGCGAGGGTCAGCTTCAGGAGCTTTCCGTCGCAGGCCTTGATCAGCTGCTCGACAAAGCGGCAGTCGCCCGGAATAAGCTGGTCGACGGGCATGGCCCCGGAGAAAAGCGGAGACAGGAACGGACCTTCCATGTGGACTCCGAGGATTCTGGCGCCTTTGGTCTGGTTTCTCATTGCCGTGGCCACGCGTCTGCAGGCCTCGAGCATCATCTCCTTGGGAGCCGTCATGACTGTGGGAAGCCATGCGTCGCAGCCGTGGTCGTAGAAGAAATCGGAAAGCTTCAGAAGCTCCTCGACGGAGGCGCAGTTGACGTCGATGTTTATGGCACCGTGTGTGTGGATGTCTACGAAACCTCTTCTCATGGAAGTGTCTCCTTTACTTGACCGCAGGCGTCTCTTCCATGTAGAAGTAGCCGCCCTTGGCGAATGCGCGCTTTCCTGCAAGCTTGACGTAGAGGATGAAGGCCACGACCACATAGAGTCCCGTAAGTCCTATGAACGGCCAAACCTTGCCCTTGGCAGGCCAGTTGACCAGAGCCAGAATCGGAAGTGCGAAGATGAACATCAGGCCTGTGGAGTTGACATACTCCTGCGCGACCGGGGTCTCGAAATCGGGATCAACGACACGGACCAGTGACAGGGCCGTGGGCAGTGTTCCGTTTCCCGTTCCGAAGATCATCAGGAACCTCATGAACGAGAAGTCCTTGAAGAGCCTTGAGCAGAACCACGGTGTGATGAAGCATGTAATCAGGATGCCAATGGCGGTCAGGACCACGATGACTACCCAGTACTGTCTGATTGCGGCGATCTCAATGGCACCCAGACATGCGGCAACGGTGAAGTCCACTGCGATTCCGTCGATTCTGTTGCAGGTCTGGTTGTCTATGACATGCTCTGCATGGGCTGCGATGAGGACCTTGCGGACCACGATTGCACAGATCAGGCTGAACACGAAGTTGATTCCCCACAGTCCTGTGACGGCCTCCAGGATCTTGCCGCCGATGAACCTGGCAACGAGCCACTCAAGGCCTGCCAGAATCAAAAAGCTCAGGAGGTATGTGAACATTATCAGGGCGATGTGAAGCGTGAAGGTGTCCATGGACTCGCTTGCCGTCGTCTGGAAGCTGGAAGCCACGCGTTCCTTCTTCAGGCGGAAGAAGCCGTTTCCGACCTTCCTGTTTCTTAGCTTCTCGACATAGTCGGCACTGAGCCAGC
>Ga0310696_10008146_pt1 | contig 12251 bp, 13 predicted proteins | sample AusTroGonzalo_MG_4_FD_203885 | JGI IMG/M metagenome (GOLD analysis project Ga0310696, IMG submission 203885) | Bovine rumen microbial communities from tropical cattle in Woodstock, Queensland, Australia - Gonzalo_02 (v2) (version 2) | ecosystem: Host-associated > Mammals > Digestive system >... | reverse complement strand
TCGGAGTCGTAGAGTACCATTAGAAAAACTATGTTCTACAAACAAATAAAATAGAAAATTACCAAAAATACAATCTATTGTTATAGATTTGCATCTCGATAAAATTCTACTATTTGTTCGTAGAACATAATTATAAAAGTTTATTAATTATCCAGCAGGTCAACTGCTCGACCTGCCAGATAAAAAGAGCTTAAAATCACAAATAACATAAAACTCGCTATCCTTTCCATAGCAGGTCCTTTCTTTTGCTCCATTGTTGTTACCCACTAGCCGGAGCCAGCTAGTGGGGCTTCATTGTTGTTGCTTACTAACCGAAGCGCAGTTAGCAAGGTTCCCAGTAAGCCACCTATCTGGTACCGGCGTTGTCTGTTATACGGTGTAACTTAACCGTGAGCAGTTTAACGTCTTACTCAAGGACGAGGTTTCAGATTTTGTTGTAACGGAGGGTTCCCTCCGCTGCCCCTTCTTCAAGCTCGAGGTGATCGAGCTTTTCTAAAGCCAGCAAAGAGAACTCATCTAATAGTGTTTGGAGTCTCAGCTTCGTTTCAAAGCTGAGCCCCTTGCTGTTCCAGAGGCTTGCAACGGCCCATTGGCCGCTGCCGCCTTGGAATCGTTTAGATATGTACCGGTCTTCATGACCGGCTTCCGCCAGCGTGATATTCACGCTGGCAACGCCCTCATTGGCGTCTAACTTAAACTGGAGGCCGCAGGTCACGGCCCCATCCTCAAATTCGGCTACCAGCTCCGGTATTTGCCGGAGTGGTAACTTGTTGCGGCCACAGGCCGCGTAAAATTCCTCTTTCTTTCTGAGAGAGGGGTTAGCTCTACGGGTCTTCAGACCCGCCCGATGGATTTCTTGTTCAATGGCGTTGAGCGCCATCAAAGAAAAAATTCGTTCGATCTTGCTGATGTTCTGATAGTTGTTAGCGTTACTCATGGTACACCTCTTTCTGCAGCACCTTGCTGCGGTTAATAGGGCCAAACTCGCGATAATGATCGCGTGCCCTTTGTTCTATATATACACGCGAATAACTTAATGATATTAGTATCATACAGGCCAAATCGTTCATAAACAGCCTTTTTGGTTGGTGGTATACGCGCCAAAATATTCATAAAATTTTTGGTTAAAAATGCGTATCCGTCGGAATAAATCTGGGCTTCCGTCTTTTTTTCTTACACGCCAAAAGTCTCATAAGCAGTAATATTTTATAAGTGGCCAAAATCATTATAAAATTGAGTTGTTTTCGTGTATATATAGAACCAAAGACGCGTGAGCAAAAGGGTTGGCACGCAATAGGAGGATACTATGGCTAATTGGAAAGTAGACGCAGATTATTTGTTGGTAAGTTATATAGGGGACATCGAAGACCCTAAACGGCGCGAGAGACAGCGCCAATGCAAATTGTTCGTGTCTCAAACTGCCCTCCGCCTGGTGGCTGACGGTTGGGAGTTAGAAGAAGCCACAGAAGAAGCTCAGAGGAGAGCCCGGATTAAGTTTCGGGATGTACTCTAGCTTCTTCCCCAGTTAAACAGCACTGGGTTAACAAAAGTAAGTTACCCGCTATACGCAGGGTTCGTATACGACCTGAGCAAGTCGTTAAACTGCTCAACAAATTATTAACGCGTCATAGAATGAGGCGCAATTTTGGAGGCAGTTATGAAACAGTTTTTTAGTATTATGAATCATTCTTTAAGTAACGACCAAATACCAGCTCTGTTCTCAGAATTGGGAGCCCAAGCTGGTTGGCAATTGGCTGACGAACCAGAACTGGCTCGTCGTTGGGCCAATATTGACCCAGCCGTGGATTTAGATAACCAACTCTTAGAAGATATTCAGAGTTGGTTATTATCTTCCAAACGCCACGACCCGGCCCAGCCGGGTGATGTCATCATCATCGCTGGCGAGCCAGTGCATTCATTTGCACTGGTAAGCTGGTGTATTAAACAGGGCTTTGTCCCTGTTGCGGCGACTACTCGCCGTGAATCGGTAGAGAAGACACTGCCAGACGGCAGTGTCACAAAAACAAACATTTTCCGCCATGTTAAATGGCGGAAGTATGTAATTTGATTTTCTTCCTTTTTAGAAGGGGCCCTCCGGGGCCCCTTCTTTTTTTTCTGATTATAGAACAACCGCGCTCGAGGGAGCGCAGAAAGGATATTGTTATGAATATTTATCAAAGAGTGGCCACTCACAGTGGCATATTCCACGCGGATGAATTAATGGCCTTATCACTATATAAGGTCTTCACCCGCCAACCCGCACTAGATATAGTTCGGGTCGCCCGGGACCAAGATATCCCCGAGGGATACCTCGGGATCGATATCGGTTCCGGTTATCTTGATCATCATCAGCGTGAGGGGGTTCCGACTTACGCTGATGGAACAAAATACTGTGCTGCCAACTTGGTGGTACAGTATTACGGCTGGCATTGGTTCCGATGCCAGTTTAACAAGGAACTGAGTGACTGGGCGGTGGGCCAGTTGCAACAAGAACTTTATCCCATCGCTCTACAAGATAACTATGGTGCTGTCAAGCACGGCAACACCTTTAGTTGTTTTGTAAAGAATCTTAATGAAACCCTGGAATTTTCGGATGCTCTCAAAGCAGTAGAGCCTTTTGCACAGGCTCTTATAGCCCGTCACTTAGAGCGGGCCAGAATGCTGGAAGCGCATCCGGAAGTGTTATCTCTCGAGGGGGAGATAGCAGATCTAGGGTTTTACCTCCCCCTCGACCTGTTCCCGAGTACAGTCCGGTTCGTGGTTTGCGAATCCCCTCGTGGTGGCTTCAATGTCACTTCCCGGGATTCAGACCTCTGGCCGGTCAAGGCCGTTAAGGGCGAGGAAGGCTGCACTTTTGTGCACGCCACTCACTTTTTGGCGGTCTTTGAAAACAGGGCGCAAGCTCTGGCCTGTGCTAGGAAATCTTTATAATCACAAACGTCCTGAGCAAGACGTCATAAACTACTCAGCAGTTGGGAAGGTTCTGCAAGGAAAACCTTCAAACGATAACTCTTTGTGGAGGAATACCATGAAGCTTGCAAACCAGAAAACCCCGGTGGAGCTTCGGGAACTCTTCTACAAGTGTTGCCAAAATGGCAACTTTCAGTCCTACTTTACGAATCATTCGAACTTTCGGATGATCAGAAAAGGTAGTACTGCGATTTGTCAGGACAGAAGTTCTGGCTTATCTCGGTACTATGGGCTGGAAGGCTCTCTGGAGGAATTCAGAGAGTTTGCCAAGGACAGGGGATGTGATGAAAAAACATCCTTTGCTCAGGCGATACTCTGTAGAGTATCCTGAAGCCTACTGGGGTTCGCCTGGTTCAGGAAGCGCCAGTCGAAGGCAGGATTTAGTTACCTGCTAAATGCTTCCGCAGTGTGGGGCCCTCCGGGGCCCCTTATTTTTTTCTTCTTAGACGCCAAATCTTGCATAAATTTTCTTGCTTTGATGAGCAGTATATGAGAGTAAAATATTCAGACAAATTTTACCATTGTCTTTGAAGGAGGAATCTGATGGTAAAGAAGATTAAAAAACATCTCAAGAAGCAGTATGTTAAGCCTGTCAATCTCACGGAGGAAGAGAAAGAAGTGCTTAATGCAGAGTTGCAACACGCTGCCGCTTTAACTCACGTTCTCGGTGAAGCTATGGCTAAGCATCTCAAAAAGAAATTTCCTAAGGGCGCTCCTGAGGATTCTAAGGAAATCTTTAAGAATGACGCTTACGCTCAGTTTTTAAACGATACCCAGTTAATGCTCATTAATGGCTTCGGCCTTTCTGCTGAGGATGTTATCAACTGTAATATGGATCTGCTCCCTGCGAAATTGACTAAGCTCAATGTTGCCGGTGATAATAAGAAAGCTGCTAAGAGCACTGCTACTACTATGCTCTGTGCTGTCGATGTTCTTCATGGTATCGCTAACGCTTTTAAAGAACAACAGGATGCCGTTGAACAAATCAATGGACTCTGTTCTCAATTAGAAGATTCCGTAAACTGGCTCTGTGCTACGTTTAAGGTCTCTGCTGAAGAAGAATCTGACAAGTAATCGTTTCTTCTGTTTGTAACTCAGGGGGCTTCGGCCCCCTTTTATTTTTTTTCTGGGAGGTTGAAAATGGTACCCGCACCTGTACAAGAACTATACAAACTATATAACGACTACGGATACTTTGTAACTGGCTACGATCAAACTCCTCATTATTGTCAATCTTCCGATGAATGGGATCAATGGAATATCGTCAGTAATCCCTCTCTGTTTGAAACTCTCAAAGGTGGTTCCTGCTGGGATTACTGTATCGCCCAATCTGACTTTTTTAAGAAAAATGGGATTCCTCACTGGAACTATTGTATCATTTGTGAACAGTCTCCAGCAGAGGCTGCCAGACAAGGTACCCCAGCAACGCACACGTTCACGATTTTCAAGGGAACAGACCCAGACGAGTATTATTACTTCGAACAGGCGTTTAAGGAAAAGAAGGGCATTTACGGGCCTTTTAAGAGCCTTAATGAAGCTCTTTACAGAACTCTCCTGTTCTTAGGTAAGTATAATCCTAACAAGGTAGAGGTTCTGTCTCTTCATAAACATGAACCGCTGAAGAAAAATACCTACGGAATGAACTCTTGGCAGTATTGTGATTATATGAGGCAGGAACCTGTTCTCTGGCAGGTTGGTGAACCTACTAAGAATCTCTTAAAGATATCTGTTGAGTAAAGGAGTTTTTCTATGCGCCAACTTTGTAAAGTTAAAAGGATCCTTAAACTAACACCGATTGAAGGCAAAGATCGGATTGAATTAGCTACAATTGAAGGCTGGCAGGCTATCGTTAATAAAGGCGAATTCTCCGTCGGAGAATGTGTTATTTTCTGCGAGCCAGACTCCGTTATGCCTAAGAAACCGGAATACTCTTTTCTGGAAAAATACAATTATCGTATCAAGACGATAAAAATGGGCGGAGTCGTCTCCCAAGGACTGGTTCTTAAACTAAACAGCATCCAAGGTGATTATAAAGAGGACGACGACGTCACTGAAGCTCTTGGTGTCATTCAATACGCTCCATCAAAAGATCCAGAACCGATCGTTAAAGAAAAACACTGCAAACTCCATAACTGGCTTATGCACTTCGGTCCTTATAAAAAGTTTTATCTAAAAAGGCACCAGAACAAGATGGAGTTTCCCAGCTTTATTAAAAAAACCGATGAAGAGAGAATCCAGAATATTCCTCACATTCTCGAAACAGACCTCCTGTGGATCGGTACTGAAAAACTAGACGGATGCTCTACTACGTATTTCCTCAGGAAAACAGGCTTCCTATTCAAACACTATGAATTCGGTGTTTGCTCCAGAAATCTTCGTATTGCTCGTCCTGATGGTTCCGTTTACTGGCGTATGGCTGAAAAGTACGATATCAGAGAAAAACTTAAAAAGCTCGTCAACGGTGATTGGATCGTTATACAGGGCGAATGTATTGGTCCTAAAATCCAAAAGAACGTCTACAATCTCAAGGAACATCAGTTCAGAGTCTATAGTATTATTACTCCTAAAGGTCGTCTCAACTATGCTGACTCTTGGGATATCTGTGACAAGAATCAGTTACAGCACGTTCCTCTCCTGACGAGGACTGAAGGTATTTCGCTCAAAAATCTCTCTGTAAATGACGTTCTTAAACAGGCTACCGGGAATACTGTTCTCTGCACTGGCACAGTTCTTCGTGAAGGTATCGTCTATCGCTCTTTAGACGGCACCAAATCGTTTAAAGCAGTAAGTCCGGATTATCTGCTTCGGCATGATGAGTGAGGACTTCATGACAGACAAGGCAAAAGTAAAAGAAAAAGTTAAAAAGCCTCGCAAACGGAAACAGAAGAAAACGTCTGAGGACGAAATCCACGAGCTCTTCTTCACTGAAGCTAATCTTGCTCTGGCGTATAGTCTCCGCCTCGATAGGTTAGCTGCTCTACTCGGCGAGATCGAACCTCTCAACGAAGTCCTCGCTTCTGATATTGATGTCCTCTATTCAGTCGTTGAATTTCTGTCCACGATCTACGGTATTACGCCAGAAAAATTCAATGTTGCTCGTGAACTTCTGAAATTGCAAGATCCGAACGCTGAGTGCTACGAAGTCTAAAAGGCTCCGTAGTCCCTGTCGTCAAGTTCTGAGTAATCCTTGTTCGCTATTTCCGGCTTAAAATTGATCACTAGATTCTTTGGTTGTCCGACATTTAGTTTGAAATCCTCAAAGATCGATCCAGACTTCACGCACTGAATATCCAGAACCTCCGGAGTCTTCCATGTAACCAGAATATCGTTTTTCTCGGTAAGCTTATTCAGTGCTGCCATCTGTTCATCTAACGGTTTGTCTCTGAGATTATCCACAATCTCTTCAGTCTGATCCACTGCTGGCAGGAACATATTTTTACCGGATTCCGTGAAGGTATACTTCCGTACACCATCATAAATCTTAATCACAAACCAACCTGACTCCTTCAGTTTGTCAGCGATATACCGTTCCGTCGGAGCTGTCTTGTCTTTCTGCTTTTTAATCTCTTCGTAAAGCTCACGTACTTTGATTTTGTACCCATCAGCCTTCAGAATGATATCACCCGCTGTTCTGGCGATCAGATTGTGGCCTAATCCTAGTTCCTTCTGAGTCCTGAACTCCGCAGTATCCACTGCCTGTTCCATATCAATTTTCCCGTGTTTGCTCTCATAAGCGTCTACACGGTTCTTAAATTCCAAAACCATAGCAGCACGGAAAGCTCTTAACTCATCAGCTGAGTTTTTCTTAATTGCTCCATCCAGTACCAGCTTCTTGTACTTTTTAACGATCTTCATCGCCGCATCACATTCTTTGTTCCCTCGTACTTGTGTTTTCAGGGAGAATAAATGCCAACGACGTTCGCTTTCCTGTCCAGAGTTTAGTTCCGTCAGAAATTCCTTACTATTGGATGATACCAGAATTCTCGAGAAATTCCACGTCTGATGGGCTTGGACACCCTTCTGCTCGATCGATAGAACCGGAGTAGAAATAATATCACGCAGGGAGGCAGCGATGGAATCCTTCGGTTCTACGAAGTCATCGAAGGTAGCAAAGATAACGCCTTCAAATTGAGCCCAGGCAAAGCGCAGTGCCGATGGATTAGACACAACGCTCTGAGCAATCTTAGTAGCACTTCCTCCGCCTAAAATAGTCGGAATATCCAGCGTCAGAGTAGACTTACCTGTCCCTCGTTTCTGCGAAAGCATAGCAATAGCACATTGATACCGTTCTAGCGGTTCCAGTAATGCCTGAGAAATATACTTGAAGTAATAGGTGCTTTCCCTTACTGCAGTCTCTTTCGCTTCCTCCGGATTCGGATAATTTTCAAGGTCAATAAACCTGTCCCTACAAAAATTGGCTACAATCTTAGCTTCCTCTCTCGCTTGCTGTGTGGCTTCCTTCTCGAGGTCTAATCCAATAATCGGACTTCCCTCTACACAATTGATACAAGTCTTAGTCTTTTTGGAAGCCGGAGTCGGCAGGATATCTTTAATCTCTCCAAACTTCATGTCGGGGCGATAAACCGGAGTTATCGCTGTAAGGCCCAGATGTTCGCCATAAAGCGCTAAAGACTTCTTTAAGGTAATTTCCTTCAGACCACCCTTAGAGTCCGAATAATGCCAAATACGGTCCAATTTAGCCCTATAGAGCTCTTTTATGGAAGTCTCGCATGTATGAATGTCAATACAGCCGTTTTCAATCCTGCGGTATTTAGCCAAAAAAGTCTCTGTCATCAGTTTCGCAACAGCACCTTGATCCCACGAGAGAGATTCATCAGGTTGTAAATCGAAATCAAAGTCCACAAACTTCTTTTCTGTTATGATCGTCTCTAACTGCTTCGCTGCTGTCTCTTTCTGTTTAACAGCATCTTCCGCCTTCTTCTGCTCTATCCACTGCTCCTTGGAAATTACATCAGCATAGGCTTGCATGTCCCGAACAGTCTTCTTTTCTGTAGAAGGACTAGACGCTGCAGGAGACCAGCTAGATATAATGTTATCCGCACGACAGAATAACTCTTCAAGATTATCAAGATACGGTGAGTACTTCTTTAAAGTCCTTCCGAGAGTTATTGCTGCCTGATGATGTGCCCCAGGACCAGCACAGGCAAATTCCTCGAAAGAATGTTCTATAGCCTGTTGAACATACTGCTGCCAACGAGATTCATAAGCATCCGGCCTATGACCGACTCCCTTAACCTGTGGAGTTACATCCATCACAAAGGGAATCTCCACTCTCGTAGCTTGAACAGTTGTACTCGTCTGTACTGTATTCGGTCTGGCAAACGGTCGTGTACAGCCTCTATAATACCAGCCTGTCATCGATCCACTGGGGTCTTCATTGACAAATCTGGCAACTTCCGTTTTCTTGAGAAGTAAATTTGATTCCTGTACCGGAATAAAACAGCCCTTTCTTGGATCGTTTGCAACAGAAAAATCAATATGAGCCTCTCCGAATTTGTCCTTCATCTCCTGCGGAAGTAAATCATAATTCGAGGCACTGTTCTTCGTTGTCCCCTCCCGATACCCTACGATATCCAAGGCGTCACAAACAGCCTTCGTACAGGCTACTCCCATAGCACGAGCATGATCGAAGTCTCTCGGCTTATTTAGGACTGCTAAAGCCTTAATTCCGTTCTTACTCGGAGAGATAAAAGTCGCTATGATATACGGAAGGGCCATTAAACGCTCCTGAATGCCCAGGAGCGCGTTTTTATCGTCAGAGTAGTGGTCTACATCTATTTGCAAAATACCCGAAGGAAGGCCCGGTCTCTTCGCTTTATTGCCCGATGACCGATCCCCATCTCGAATTCCGAAAGCAGCAACCCAAAGATCAGTTTTCTGGGTATCAAAACCAGCATTGAGTCTTTTAGCGTACTCTTCTGACCCTATGAGACCTAAAACGTCTCTCAACTGTGCCTGGTCCTTCAGAGATTCATTTAAGCCAATTCTACGCATTTTACGATCTAAAATACGATCGGCTCTCCATATATCTGAGGAAATCGCACATGGTGTAGAAAAAATCTCATCTACGCAAAAAAACTCTTGACTGAAGGTATCAACTGGGGTAGTTTCACTCATAACGATTCCTTCTAGCCCGTCCTTGTACCGCGAAATACCGGATGGGCTAATTCTATTCACAAAGCGACGTGATGTCTCACCCTCGGACGCTTTCCCTTTCCCAAGGAAAAAGAGGCGGCTTTGTGCAACCTCAGACCCTAGATCGATCCTCCGGAATTGTCAACAACAAATTTTTTCTGGTCAAAAACAGGAGAGTGGAGTTTTGGAGTGGAGTTTCTTTTTATTCCCTATTTATAAAAATAAGTAAAAAGGTTACTGTCCACTGTCCAATTTTGCGTTTTGGACAGTGGACAGTGGACAGTTTACTTATTACTTATTTTAAAATTTTTATATATGCTTTAAAACTCCACTTTCTACTTAAAACTCCACTTAGAAAAAATAAATATAATAAAAATAAAGAGTTGCAGTTCTAAAGGGAGTGGAGTTTTAAGTGGAGTTTTAAGTGGAGTTTCTCAAAAAGTGGAGTTTCTTTTCAGGTCTTCTGGACAGTTTATGCTTTTTGGACAATTTTTAAACTGTCCAATTTTTGGACAGTCCTACATTTACCTACATCATTTTGGACAGTTTTGGTCAACTGTCCACTGTCCAGTAGACGTGTCTAACAAAAATGACTCATCTTTATGATATTATTCAATAAGTTCTCTGGACAGTAAATTTTTTGGACAATTTTTGGACAGTTGAGAAAACTGTCCAAAATCGTGACGAACTGTCCAAAACTGCACTTTACTGTCCAAAACTGCACTCTAACTCCACTCTCAACTGTCCAAAAGTACACTTAAACTGTCCAAAATTGTCACACCTTAGTATACATACACCTACATGTACCTACATCAAAGTACACTTCCAACTGTCCAAAACTGTCCAAAATTGTAGTATAGTATCCTACATGTACTTACATTTACATACCAGAAAGTGCACTTTTTTCAGGACTAAAATTATGTATGTCTATGTATAGAAATGTAGGTGTAGAGTAATACTTACACCTACATCTAAAAGTGTGGGTTTTCTGGGAAACGAGTTGCATAGTACTTGACATCTTACGTGTTTTTCTGTAAGTCTATTTTGGTGTATGCTTGTGAAGTCGAGGAGATTACGCCTATGTCAACACCAGAGGGTCGTGTTAAAGACACGTTATTACGTGAAGTAAAAAAGCTCGGAGGCTTTTGCTTCAAGAGTGAGTTCGTTGCCCAAAAAGGTTGTCCAGACTGGCTTGTGCTCTTTCCTGAACGAGGACGCTTTGGATACTTTGAGCTAAAAAGTGCTAACGGCGTTTTGTCCCCGTTCCAAGTAAAAATTATAGACCTCATGCGTAAGTCCAGTATGCCTGTCTACGTAACTAGCGATGAAGAGAGTATTCGCAATGCTTTAGAGGAGATACTACAGCCATGCAGTTAATTCTTCGGGAATATCAGACGAAGATTGTCAATTTTATAAGGAGTCACCCCAAGTGTCTTGTATTCTGTGGCTGTGGTATGGGTAAGACGAGTGCTTGCTTGTCCGCAGTAAAAGAATTGGGTCTGAAGCACGTCCTCGTGGTAGCTCCTCTTGCAACTGGACTCAATGCTTGGCCTAGCGAAGTTGAACAGTGGGGATTCGATTTTGTAATAAGACAATTCTGTAGCCAAACTCTGGCTAAACGAAAAAAGTTGCTTGCTGCACCACTGGACCCAGTTAAGCCGACGATTGACGTGATTAATTACGAAAGTGTTAAATTTCTTTATGAAGCCAATCAAAAATATGACCTCATCATAGCGGATGAGTGCACCAGGCTAAAACACTATCGCACGAGATCTGGTAGTTCCAGCGCTCGCTTCGTTTATAAAATAGCAGCAAAGACGGAACGCTTTGTCGGTTTAACTGGTACTCCTACGCCGAATGGGTTAACGGATATATGGGGTCAGTATGTATTTGTGGGTGATGAACTCGGGAAGAGCTTTTCCGCATTTGCTGAAAGATTCTGTGACAAAATTACTTTTTATTCTATACCCGGGGCCTGTAAGTATGTAGTTAAAAAGGAGCACATCCAGACTATAGCTGATCTCGCGAGGAGTAAGGTTATTAACATAAAACCAGAGCAATACTTTGACCTCGATAAGCCGCTCTTCTATAATATGCAATTTAGCTTAGATGCGAAGAATCTAAACGACTATATGGAGCTAAAGCGAAAAGAATTTCTCGAGGATCCAAATATTTTACCTGCTAATGCAGCCGTCAAAATGGCTAAGTTATTACAATTAGCTAATAATTTTATATATTTAAATGATGACGGCACACAAACACCCAGTTATTATGCTCAGACCAAGATAGGCGCATTAAAAGATCTGCTAGAAGATTTGAATGGTGAACCGGCTATTATATGCTATCATTTTCAAGCCGATTTAAAACTGCTGCTGGAGATAAAAGGTACTGTCACACTATCTCCGCAATCTATAAAGGCTTGGAATGCGGGTAAAGTGCAGTACTTGTTGATTAATCCGGCCCAAGCAGCACATGGCATCTCGTTGCAACACGGTGGACGCAATATGATTTTCTATTCAATGGATTGGAACCTTGAGCAGTACGAACAGGTCATTGAACGTATCGGTCCCATGCGACAACTCCAAAGCGGATACAAACGAGTTGTCAGAATATACCATCTTATCGCCCGGGATACCATTGAAGATAATATCTACAAAGCTTTGGCAGCAAAAGAAGATGTGCAAAAGAATCTATTAAAGCTCTTAGATAAGACTTGACGTCTGATACCATACTTGGTAGTCTCCCAAATATGTTGCTGCTGCTCACTATCTGCGAGCTGGAAGCCCCCACTTTTAGTGGGGGAGGAAAGCGAGCTACGTCCAAATAATTATTTGACATAACCATCTCCTTGTATTAATCTCTTTATAGAGATATTTATTGTCTCTCATGGAGTGTTTATGAGTACTCAGACTATAACCATCAAGATAAAGATTCTTCCTGATGAAGAACAGTCTAAGTTGCTCCATGCGTTTAGAGAGAAATACTCCTTAGCTTGTAACTATGTTTCTGAATATGTCTACGAGAGTCATGTTTATAGCAAAAAACGTCTTCAACCTTTGTTCTATAGAGACATCAGAGAGAAATTCAATCTTAACTCTCAGATAGTATGTTCTGTATTCAGAACA
>Ga0310696_10008145_pt1 | contig 12251 bp, 12 predicted proteins | sample AusTroGonzalo_MG_4_FD_203885 | JGI IMG/M metagenome (GOLD analysis project Ga0310696, IMG submission 203885) | Bovine rumen microbial communities from tropical cattle in Woodstock, Queensland, Australia - Gonzalo_02 (v2) (version 2) | ecosystem: Host-associated > Mammals > Digestive system >... | reverse complement strand
AGGATCCCAAGATTCCCTCCGACATCCAGTACAAATCCAAGAGCACCGGCGGCGGCTGTAACAAGGGCCACATGCTGGGTTCCGCAGAGCGCACCGCCTCCCGCACGACCAACGAGCAGGTCTTCTACTACACCAACATCGCTCCCCAGCTTTCCTCCGGTTTCAATACCGGCGGCGGCGGATGGAACCTGTTGGAAGACTACGTGGATACCCAGGTTTGCAAGGATACGCTCTACGAAGTCATCGGCTGCTACTTCAAGAAGTACACGGACGGCTACGGCATGACGGCCGAACCTACGACCATCAGCTTCGGCGGCCGTAACGACGTCACCCGTCCCACCATGTTCTACTACGTACTGCTGCGTACCAAAAACGGCAACTCCGGCAAGAGCGTGAAGGACTGCTCCGCCAGCGAGCTCAAGTGCGTCGCGTTCGTCCGCACGCATACGAACGACCTCAAGGGCCAGAAGCCCAGCAGCAAGGAACTGATGTCCGTCTCCGACCTGGAGAAGATCACGGGAGTATCTTACTTCCCCAACATCCCCAACGCGCCGAAGAGCAGCTTCAGCGCATCGGACTGGGGTCTGTAAAAACTAATAGAGAACTTTATTGAGGAAGAGGGCGTTTCCGGGAACGGATTCGCCCGCTTCGCTTCTTGTACCTTTCTCGACAAGTTCGGCGACCCATTCCGGCGAATGCTTTCCACGGCCTACCTCGATGAGGGTACCGACGGTTGCGCGGACCATGTTCCTTAAAAACCGATCCGCGGCTATGCGGAAGTACCAGTAATTAGATTCTTCGCTGCGCTCAGAATGACAAATGGAGGCAAGGGTGGGAACGTAGGGTTCCCAGTAGGCTTCGAAGACGGTGCAGATGGAGGTTTTGTTGTCTCCTCCGGTCTTTTCGAAGCAGGAGAAATCGTGGGTTCCCAGGAGGTACTGACAGGCCTTGTTCATGGCTTCGAAATCCAGCTGGGGATAGCCGCAGAGCCAGGAGTAATTGCGCACGAAAGGGTCTTTCTTCCTGTGGATGAAATAGGTATATTCCCGCCTTTTGGCACTGAAGCGGGCATGCAGGTCTGCAGGCACTTCAGACACCGAAATTATGGCTATGCCATGGGGTAACATGGCATTTAATTTGTAGATGAAATCCGACGCTTCGAAGGGCAAAGGGCCGTCTGTATCGAAGTGAGCCACGTAGTTCACAGCATGCACACCGGTATCTGTCCGGCCCGCACCGGTAACGGCGACGGGACGGTTCAGCAGACGGGACAAAGTCTCTTCCAGGCAGGCCTGTACGGACGGCGAAGAGGGCTGGATCTGCCAGCCGCAGAAAGCGGCGCCGTCGTATGAGAGGCAAAGGAAATAACGCATATGCAAATGTAGTAATTTATATGGAAAGCGTAAACATCCGTGAGCTAAACGAACGCATTCAGAAAGAAAGTTCTTTCGTGGACCTCCTTACCCTGGAAATGGGCAAGGTCATTGTGGGACAGAAACATCTGGTGGACAACCTCCTCATCGGCCTGCTGAGCGGCGGCCACATCCTGCTGGAAGGCGTCCCCGGCCTGGCCAAGACCCTGGCCATCAACACCCTGTCCCAGGCAGTGGATGCCAAGTTCAGCCGCATCCAGTTCACCCCGGACCTCCTCCCCGCCGACGTCGTCGGCACCCTCATCTACTCCCAGAAGAAGGAGAGCTTCGAGGTGCACAAGGGTCCCGTCTTCGCCAACTTCGTCCTGGCCGATGAAATCAACCGTTCCCCGGCAAAAGTACAGAGCGCCCTGCTGGAAGCCATGCAGGAGCACCAGGTCACCATCGGCGAAGAGACCTTCAAGCTGCCGGAACCGTTCCTGGTGATGGCCACCCAGAACCCTATCGAGCAGGAAGGCACCTACCCCCTGCCGGAAGCCCAGGTGGACCGTTTCATGCTCAAGGTGGTGGTCTCCTATCCCAAGAAGGACGAGGAACGCCAGATTATCCGCATGAACAACAGCGGCGAGTTCCCCAAGGCCAACGCCGTCGTGAAGCCGGAAGACATCATCCGCGCCCGCGAGGTGGTCAAGGACGTTTACATGGACGAAAAGATCGAGCGCTACATCGTGGACATCGTGTATGCCACCCGTACGCCCGCCGAATACGGTCTCAAGGACCTGGCCGGCTTCATCTCCTATGGAGCCTCCCCCCGTGCCAGCATCTCCCTTGCCATGGCCTCCAAGGCCTACGCCTTCATCAAGCGCCGCGGCTATGTCATCCCGGAGGATGTGCGCGCCGTCTGCAACGAGGTCCTGCGTCACCGTATCGGCCTCACCTATGAAGCCGAGGCCGAGAACGTCACCCCCGAACAGATTATCGAAAAAATCATCAACGCGGTAATCGTACCGTAATGACACCCGAAGAGCTCATAAAGAAGGTTCGCAAGATCGAGATTCGGACCAAGGCACTGAGCCACCAGATCTTCGCAGGAGAGTACCACTCCGCGTTCAAAGGGCGCGGCATGGCCTTCAGCGAGGTGAGGGAGTATCAGTACGGGGATGACGTGCGCAACATGGACTGGAACGTCACGGCCCGTATGAGCGCGCCCTACGTGAAGGTCTTCGAGGAAGAGCGCGAACTCACCGTAGTCCTGCTGGTGGACATCTCCCGCAGCGGCCTCTTCGGCACACAGGGAAAGACCAAGCGCGAGCAGATCGCCGAGATTGCCGCCACGCTGGCCTTCAGCGCCATCCTCAACAACGATAAGGTGGGTTGCATCCTGTTCAGCGACCGCGTGGAGAAGTTCATCTCCCCGGGCAAGGGCCGCACCCATTTCCTGCACATCATCCGGGAAATCCTGGAATGGGAGCCGCAGCACGACGGAACCGACATCGGCGAAGCGCTGCGCTACCTCACCAACGCCATCAAGAAAAAGTGCACCGCCTTCGTCCTGAGCGACATGCTGGACGTCAAGGCCGATGGCACCCCGCGCTACGAAGACGCAATGAAGGTGGCCGTCAACCGCCACGACGTCTCCGTCGTCCGCGTGAGCGACCCCCGCGAGAAAGCCCTGCCCAATATCGGCCTCGTGCATGCAAAAGACGCCGAGACGGGCGCATCCCGCTGGATCAACACGGGCTCCCGCAGCGTGCGCAACGCCTACGCCCAGTGGTTCCAGACCGCCACGACGGAGGCCGACCGCCTTTTCCTCAAGTATCAGGTCGATCACGTGGACATCGCCACCGACGAAGACTATGTCCGCGGCCTGATGAACTTATTCCACAGAAGATGAGAATGCAACTTGTCATAGCCGCCCTGCTCTCGGGAGCCGCCCTCTTCGCACAGGAAGGGGAAGGCCGCCGTATCCAGGCCGGTCCTTCCTTTTTGGAGCCGCTCCAGAAACGGGATTCCATCCTGGTCTGGGACCAGTTCCATTACGGAATAGAACTCAAGGACATTGCCGAAGGGACGCCGGTAGCCCTGCCGGTCATCGACGCCCAAACCCGGGAACGGACCGCCCGCGAGGGCCATCTGGCCATCCTGAAGGACTGGCAGCTGGACTCGGTCAAGGTATCCTCTCGCCGGGACAGCATCGCCCGTTATGATATCCGCGCCTACCTGACCCTGGCCCCGGGAGTTCCCGGAGAGTTCGAACTCTTCGAACTGCAGTGCCTGGTAGATAAGGACACCCTGGTATTCACCCACCAGATGATGCAGGTGACGGAACCGTCCATCGACATGGACACCTTCCAGCCCAACGACATCCATCCCCAGGCCCGGTTCCCGTACACCCTGAAGGAACTCTTCCCCTGGATCTACGGTATCCTGATGGGAGGCCTTATCATCGCCGCCATCGTCCTGTGGCTGATGAGCCGCAGCCGCAAGATGGGACAGCAGAAAGAGGCCGAGCCGGCCCACATCAGGGCGCTCCGCGAGTTGGACAAGTTCCGCGGGGACAAGTTCTGGAAACCGGACCAGCAGAAGGTCTTCTACTCCGGCGTCACCGACACCCTGCGAGAATACATCGCCTCCCGCTACGGCGTGGGCGCCCTGGAAATGACCACCGCCGAGATTTTCGACGGCCTCAAGGGCAGCGACATCCCCGCAGACCTGTACCAGGAGATGAAGGACCTCTTCGAACGGGCCGATTTCGTCAAGTTCGCCAAGTACACCGCCACCGACGAGGACAACGCCCAGGTTCTGCCCCAGGCCGTAAGGTTTGTGACGGAAACGTATCAGCAGGAGATTGCCGATCAGGTCGGCAATGACGAATCCGTCATGCCCGGCCCCGACCGGGCATCTCAAAAGAAGGAGGGATAAGCCATGTTCTTTGAGTATCCCTATCTCCTCTGGCTGCTGGCCATTCCGGTGCTGCTCATCCTGCGCTATGTCTGGATTGAGCTGAAAGACCGCCGTGCCCACATGCGCGTATCGGCCCTGGAGGCATGGAAGGCCGGCGGACGCTCCGTCTTCGAGGTGCTGCGCCACCTGCCCTTCGTCCTCCGCATCGCGGCCCTGAGCCTCATCGTCATCGCCATCGCCCGTCCCCGTTCCTCCTCCCAGGTCGAGAAAGTGGACACCGAAGGCATCGACATCATGTTTGCGATGGACGTCTCCACGTCCATGCTGGCCCGGGACTTCGACCCGGACCGCCTGAGCGCTGCCAAGGACATCGCCATCGAGTTCATCGCCCAGCGTCCCAGCGACCGCATGGGCATCGTGGTCTTTGCCGGAGAAAGCTACACCCAATGCCCGCTGACCACCGACCGAGCCACCCTCATCAACCTGATGAAGGATGTCCAGACGGACCTCATCGAGGACGGTACGGCCATCGGCAACGGCCTGGCGACGGCGGTAGCCCGCATGAAGGACTCCGACGCCAAGAGCCGCGTGGTGATCCTCCTCACCGACGGTGTGAACAACATGGGCGAGATCGACCCCGCCATGGCCGCCGAGATTGCCAAGACCTACGGCATCCGCGTGTACACCATCGGCGTGGGCGCCAACGGACAGGCTCCCTACCCCGTCCAGACGCCCTGGGGCATCGAACTGAGGAACATTCCCGTGGAAATCGACGAGCCCCTGCTGAAATCCATCGCCGACGGCACCGGAGGCCGATACTTCCGCGCCACCGACAATACCAAACTGAGTGAAATCTACGCCGAAATCGGCCAGATGGAGAAGACCCGCACCAGCGTGGATTCCTTCCCCGTATATAAGGACCTGTTCGGAGGGTACGCCCTGGCAGCGCTCATCTGCCTGCTGCTGGAAGTCCTTCTGACTGCCATCATGAGGAGGATGCCGTCATGCTGATGTTTGCCAACTACGAGTACCTGTACCTGCTGTTCCTGGTACCGGTTTTCATCCTGGGTTACGGGGTGCTGCGCCTGCTGCGCGCCCGCAAGGTGAAGGCCTTCGGAGACCCCGCCCTGGTAGAAGTGCTCATGCCCTCCTGGTCCCGTTCCAAGGGCTGGGTGAAGGTGGCGCTGTTTTCCCTGGCGTTCGCCTTCTTCGCCATCGGCCTGGCACGTCCCCGCACGGGCGCCAAACTGGCCGAAAGGAACACGAAAGGGGCCGAGATCATCGTCGCGCTGGACGTGTCCAACTCCATGCTGGCACAGGACTACTCCCCCAACCGCCTGGAGCGCGCCAAGCTGTCCATCGCCCGCCTCACCGAGCGCCTGCAGGACGACCGCATCGGCCTGGTCATCTTCGCCGGGACTTCCTTCGTGCAGTTGCCCGTCACCACGGACTACGTGAGCGCCAAGATGTTCCTGGGCAGCATCGACACCGGTTCCATCCCCGTTCAGGGCACGGCGATCGGAGACGCCATCCGCCTGAGCATCAAGAGTTTCAGCGCCCAGAGCGAGAAGAGCCGCGTGATCGTGGTCATCTCTGACGGTGAGAACCACGAGGACGACGCCGTGGGCGCCGCCAAGCAGGCCGCCGAGCTGGGCATCAAGGTATATACCATCGGCGTCGGTTCGGCCGAGGGACAGCCCATCCCCATGGACGGGGAACTCCTCAAGGACAAGGAGGGCAATATCGTCGTCACCAAGCTCAACGAGCAGATGCTGCGGGACATCGCCCGCGCGGGCGGCGGAGCCTACATCCACGCCGGCGGGGAGGAATTCGGCCTGAATCCCATCATCCAGGACATCCGCCGCATGGAGGACGAGGAATTCGGAAGCGTCGTTTTCGAAGAATACGACGAGCAGTACATGTACTTCTTCGGCATCGCCCTGCTGCTGTTTGTCATTGAAATGATCATCGGCGAGCGCAAACCCCGCCGCAAACTGTTCGAGGTATGAGAAAGATCGTTTGCATCATCATGGCTATATGCCTGTGCGGCGCAGCATCGGCCCAGAAGGCCGACTTCCGCAAGGGCAACCGCCAGTTCAAGAAGGGAGACTACGGGCAGGCCGATATCAGCTACCGCAAGGGCCTCCTGAAAGACTCCACGTCGGTCAAGGGCCGCTACAACCTGGCCAACAACCTGTACCGGCAGCAGAACTTCGACGAGGCGGCCACCCAGATGGACGCCATCCCCGTGGATTCGCTCAACGTGAAAGAATTCGACGCCGACGTACTGTTCAACAAAGGCGACATCGCCATCGCCCGGCAGGACTGGCAGACCGCCGTCAACTGCTTCATCCAATACCTGATGGTCCATCCTGAAGACATCGCGGCCAAGGAGAATTACACCTTTGCCCGCTATCACCTCCAGAATCAGGACAAAAACCAGAATCAGGACCAGAATAATCAGGATCAAAACCAGGACCAGCAGCAGGATCAGAAAGACCAGCCGCAGGACCAGGACCAGGATCAGAATCAGGACCAGAACCAGAACCAGGACCAGCAACGGCAGCCTCAGAAGCCCCAGGAGCAGCCGGTCCAGCTGAGTCCCCAGCAGGCCCAGCAAATGCTGCAGGCCATCCAGGACAAAGAGAAACAGACCCAGGAAAAAGTGGACGAGAAGAAGGCCCAGGCCCTGAAGTCCCGCCAGAAGGAAAAGAATTGGTAGTATGAAAAGACTGTTTGTGAGCATCATAGCCACCCTCGCGTGCATCGCCGCCCTGGCCCAGTCGGCCATCGGCGTGGAGGTGCACAACATCGTGGAACAGGGAGAACGCTTCAATCTGGTGTTCGTGATAGAAGGAGAGAACGAGCCCTCGGAGTTCAACTGGAACGCCGGAGACGACTTCACCGTGGTCTGGGGCCCCCAGAAGGGCACGTCCCGGAGCATGCAGATCATCAACGGAAAGACCACGCGTTCCTCGCAGACCTCCTTCACCTACATCCTGCAGGCCAAATCCGCCGGCACTTTCACCATCCAGCCCGCCACCGCCAAGGTCAAGGGCAACACCATCAGTTCCAAACCGGTGAGCGTGCAGGTGGTCAGCGGCGGTTCCCAGACCTCCCAGCAGCAAGGTTCGCAGGCCCAGGCCGGCGACAGCCAGCAGCAGGCTTCATCGGCCGCCGAACAGGACATCTTCCTGCGCCTGAACATGAGCCGCAGCTCCGTCGTGGTGGGAGAGCCCGTCATCGCCACCCTCAAGATTTACAAGGCTCCCCAGGCCAACCTGGTTGGCTTCGAAAACGCCCGCTTCCCTTCGTTCAAGGGATTCTGGAACCAGGAGGATATTCCCGCCAACATCGAGTTCCGGCGGGAACAGTTCAACGGAAAAATGTACGAAAGCGCCGTCCTGCGCAAATGGATGATCATCCCCCAGAAGAGCGGAGACCAGACCATCGACCCAGCCGAGATCATCTGCCTGGTGAACGTCCAGCGTCGCCGCAGCGGCAGCGGTTCCGTCTTTGACGACTTCTTCGGCACGGATTACGCCACCGTCCGCCAGCGCGTGAGCACCAAACCGGCCACGCTCCACGTGACGGCCCTTCCCGCCGGCGCGCCGGCCTCCTTCAGCGGCGGTGTGGGTGAATTCACCATCCAGACCCGCCTGAGCAAGGATTCCCTGAAGACGCACGACGCCGCCTCGCTCCTGGTGACGGTTTCCGGAAAGGGCAACATCGCCCTGGTGGAAGCCCCCAAGATCAGCTTCCCGCCCGACTTCGAGGTATATGATGTCAAGACATCCGTCAACACCGACAAGAACGGCACCTCCGGCTCCAAGACCTTCGAATATCCCTTCATCCCCCGCAGCCACGGTGAATTCTCCGTGGGCCCCGTGGAATACGCCTACTACGACGTGAACAAGCGCCGCTATGCCGTGGCCACCGCCCCTGCCTTGCCGCTGAAGGTGGCGCGCAGCGCATCGGCCACTACTCCCACGCAGGACGCCGGCACGACGCTGGTGGTGGACCGCAAGGGCGTGAAGAACCTCGGTGAGGACATCCGCTTCATCCACACCAAGACGACGCTGGGGGCCGATAAGGGCTTCCTGGTGTACTCCAAGGCCTGGTGGGGCACCCTCATCTTCCTGCTGGTGGCAGGTCTCGGATTCTGGCTGGGCTTCCGCAAGGCGGCCGCCCGTCGGGCCGATGTCGTCGGCACCCGCAACCGCAAGGCTACCCGTCAGGCGCTTAAGCGCTTGGCCCAGGCCCGCGACTTCCTGCAGAAGAACCTCTACACGGCCTTCTACGAGGAACTGCACCGTTCCCTGCTGGGCTTCGTCGGGGACAAGCTGGCCATGGATATGGCCGATATGAGCAAGGAAAACATTGAGGCCGCGCTGGCTTCCGGCAGCGTTCCGGAGGCTGTAACCAAGGACTTCACCGCCCTGCTGGATGCCTGCGAAGAGGCTCGCTATGCCCCGGATGCCGGCCATGAGGCCATGAACGAACATTACGAAAAGGCGGTAGCCGCGATTACCGCCATCGACGCTTCCATGAAAAAGACTTCTTCTTCGCCGAAGGGAGCCGCGCTCCTGGCCCTCCTTCTGCTGCTGCCTTTCGGCCTGCAGGCCCAGTCCCTCTCCTACCCCGATTCCCTATTCAAGGCGGGCGTGGAGGCCTACACGGCCGGGGATTATGCATCGGCCCTCAAAGACTGGCAGGACGTGCAGGCCACGGGCCTCATGTTCAAAGAGTTATACTATAATTTAGGCAACGCCTACTTTAAGGACGGCCAGGTTGCCCCGGCCATCCTCTGGTACGAGCGCGCCCTGCGTCTGGACCCCTCCGACGCGGACGTCCGCTACAACCTGGAATATGCCCGCGCCCTCACCCAGGACAAGATCGAGGAAATCCCTGAAATCTTCTTCGAGCAGTGGGGCCACGCCCTGTGCTACCTGCTGCCTTCGGACATCTGGGCCATCATCGGCCTGGTATTCCTGGCCCTGTTCGTGGGATGCGTGCTGCTGTTCCTGCTGGGAAGCACTTCGGGCCGGCGCCGGCTGGGATTCTTCGCCGGCATCGTTACCCTGCTGGTCGCCTTCCTGGGCTGGGATTTCGCCCAGTGGCAGCGGCAGGAGGCCCAGCGGCAGGACCTGGCCATCGTGATGCGGCCGGTCACTTCCGTCAAGAGCTCCCCTTCGGAGAGCAGCGCCAAGGACCTGTTCATCCTGCACGAAGGCACCCGCGTCAAGATCCTGGACAACGTCGGCTCCTTCACCCAGATCGAAATCGCCGACGGCCGCCAGGGCTGGATCCCTTCCGGGGAGATTGAAGTGATATAGCTTTCGACCAGGCCTACGGGTTAGGCTTACTAGGATCTTCAAAAATATCCGGAGCACCGCCGCCGCTCTGGCAGATTACTGCTTCCACATGCAGGCGGATAGATTCGGCCTGAGGCTGCTCGTAGCTCAGTTTGATGCTACGCATTTCTTGCTTTTTCATTTGCAATAAAAATATAAGTTAAATATGCATTTTATTCCGGTTCGCACGGCCAAAACCTTGCGCCACGCGCCCGTATTGTAGCATAAAGTTAATAAACATATACCAAGTTTTCACCATTTTATTGGAAAAATGCGCCAACAATACGGATTGTAAAACAAGCATTTGTCAAAAAGAAACAAATTTGAATGTCCAAAAACCATGAAAATTCCGGGGCTGTTTCAAGCCGCAGCCGCAAATCTTGTAAAAACGGCGGAATATTTGTACCTTTGTAGGTTATTAGTAGTTTGACTAAAATTAGTACACAGATATGTTATTCCATCTTCTTCAGACAGACACGCTCGGGCAGGTCGCCGAGGCCCTCGCACCCGTGCAGCAGCCCACCGAGATGAGCGCCAGCCTCTGGTCCATGTTCGCCATGGGCGGCATCCTGATGTGGGTGCTGCTCGCACTCAGTTTCCTGGCCATTTACCTGATCGGCCGCAAATGGTGGATGCTCAAGCACGCCTCCGAGATCGACCCCCACTTCATGCAGGACATCCGCGACTACATGAACGAAGGCAAGATCAAGAGCGCCCTCACCCTCTGCCAGAAGTATGACAACCCCGTAGCCCGCATGATCGAGACCGGTATCCACCGCATGGGCCGTCCGATGGCCGACATCCAGAGCGCCATCGAGAACATCGGCAACGTGGAGGTGGCCCGCCTGGAGAAGGGACTCCCCATCCTCGCGACCATCGCCGGCGGCGCCCCCATGATCGGTTTCCTGGGCACCGTAATGGGTATGGTCAAGGCCTTCTTCAACATGTCCAAGGCCGGCAACAACATTGACATCACCCTCCTCAGCGACGGTATCTACACGGCCATGCTCACCACCGTGGGCGGTCTGATCGTGGGTATCATCGCCTACTTCGGCTATAACTGGCTCACTTCCAAGGTGAGCGACCTGGTGTACAAGATGGAAAGCTCCACCCTGGAGTTCATTGACATCGTCCTTCACGAACCCGGCGAAGAATAGGCTATGGCACTGAAGAGAAACACCAAAGTAGATGCAACGTTCTCGGTATCCAGTATGACGGATATCGTGTTCCTGCTGCTGATCTTCTTCCTGGTGACTTCCACGCTCATCAACCCCAATGCGCTGAAGCTCCTGCTGCCCAAATCCACGGGCCAGGTGAACGCCAAGGCCACCGTGAGCGTGAGCATCAAGGACTGGGGGGACGACACGTACACCTACCACGTGAACGGCTCCAAGGACCCCATCCCCTACGAGGTGGTGGAAGAGGAGCTCATCGGCCTCCTTTCCCAGGAAGAGGACCCCACCTTCTCCATCTACAGCGACCAGACGGTCCCTGTGGGAGAAGTCGTACAGATGATGAACATTGCCAAGCGGAACCACTACAAAGTGATTCTGGCGACGCAACCCGAATAAGAAAGCATGCAACCCTACCAGCGAACCAGGGAAAAGCGGGAGCAGACAGCCCGCATCACCGGAGCGGTGGCCACGCTGGCCGTCCACGCACTGGCAGGGGTCGTGCTCCTGACCAGCGGCCTGACGTACCTGGACCCTCCGCCGCCGGAGCGCTCCTCGCTGGTCATCGAGTTTGAAGACGAAGAGCTGCAGGCCCCCAAGCCCATGCAGACCGAGGTAGGCCGCCAGCCCCAGGCCGAGGAAATCAACCTGGAGCGAGAAGTGGAACTGGTCCAGAAGGCCGAGGCTCCTACGGTGAACGACCGTCCGAACGTGACCCCCAAGGCCCAGCCGGACGCCCACGGAGACGTAGAGACGCCCGCCCCGCCGGCAGAACCGGAGCTGGACAAACGGGCCCTGTTCCCGGGCATGGCCAAGAAGGACGACAACGCCACCACGCCGCACAGCGCGGCCGAGGCCACGGAAGGCTTCAAGGCCGGCCAGCCGGACGGCAACACCAAGACCGGCAAGACCGAAGGCAGCGCCAACGCGCATGTGAAAGGCCGCAACGTAGTGGGAACCATGCCCCGTCCCTCCTACGGAACCCAGACAGAGGGCATCGTGGTCGTACAGGTGAAGGTTGACCAGTACGGAAACGTAACCGAGGCCGTCCCGGGCGCCGAAGGCACCACGGTGGCCGACAAAAACCTGTGGAACGCCGCGCGCGTAGCCGCGATGAAGACGACGTTCAACATGGACGCAAACGCTCCTGCCGTACAGACAGGAACCATTACATACATTTTTAAACTTAAGTAAAAGCGACGTGAGTCGCGGAAACATTATGGAAGACAACAAAAGAGGTACGAGACAACGTATCGTTCGCAGACCCTCCGAGGGCCATGCTGAAAAAGTAGATTACAATTATTCCTCCTCCCGTCCCGTTTACGGAGACCGCCGTCCCCGTACTGAAGGCGAAGGACGCCCTTACCGGCCCAGCGGAGACCGCCCGGCCGCGCAGAACGGTGAACGCCGTTCTTCTTATCAGAATGGTGAGCGCCGCAGCAACTACG
>Ga0310696_10008144_pt1 | contig 12252 bp, 11 predicted proteins | sample AusTroGonzalo_MG_4_FD_203885 | JGI IMG/M metagenome (GOLD analysis project Ga0310696, IMG submission 203885) | Bovine rumen microbial communities from tropical cattle in Woodstock, Queensland, Australia - Gonzalo_02 (v2) (version 2) | ecosystem: Host-associated > Mammals > Digestive system >... | reverse complement strand
AATAGGCCATGACGCTGGCGGGCAGCGAATTCTTCATGCAGGAGTACCGCAAGACGTTCTTCTTGTCAGAGAAACAGGCTTCGCAGGGCGTTTTTCCGTTTCTTAGGCAATCGTATCGCGGGCACAGGAGTTTGTAATCGTGCAGCGTCCAGACCACCTTGCAGCCGGACTGATGTGCCAGTTCGGCAATCACGGGCGACAGCTGGGAATGGATGTTGTTCAGATGGACCACATCGGGCCGAAAGGCTTTTAGCAAGGCTTTAAAACGCGTTGCGGTCTCCCCCTTCCCCAGGCTTCGGCCAAAAAAACGGAGCTTTGAGGCTGCAGAATCCAGGTTCACTTCCGAGGGAAAATAACTCCGCCAGGGCGTCTCCACCGTGTCCGGATGGTCCATGGCAAAGACGGCCACCTCATGCCCATGATCCTTGAGCAGTCTTTCCAGATTCATGGTATAGACGCAGTCCCCACCGCGGCGATAGTAGAATTTATTGCAAAGCAGGATTCTCATGGCATGTGAGCATTTGGTCAATTACCGCTACAAACTGTTAAAATATTGAATGTAACGCTGTGCTATCGCCTCTTCCGAAAACTTATCCTTTAATAAAGCCGCATTCTGCCCCATCTGGTCATATTCCTCCTGAGACATCGAAGCAAGCTGTCGCAAGGCACTTTCAAGGTCAGAATACAACACTCCCGATTGTCTATCGTAATACTCTTTAAAACATCCATATTCCGGCGCCAGAATGGGCATCCCGTACCCGGCCGCCAATGACATCGGACCGCTTTGAGTCGCATTCCGATAAGGAAGTGCCATGAAATGATGAGAGGCCAGAAGATTGGGGATTTCCTCATTGTCAATAAACCGTATATTCAGGTCGTACATCTGACGGGTTTTTATCTGCTTCTCACATTCGCCCCAATGTTCTCCACGACCCGCGACGGTAAGGAACAGGTTGGTTATTCCCTGGGAACGAAGTTTCTCCATGCAGGCTATAAGGAGATCAAGGCCTTTATATTCGACAATGTTCCCGAAAAACAACATACGGACACCTTGAGAAATGGAAGGCGTATCTACGGTGACCGGACCTAAACGCCTGCAGCTAAGTCCCAATATTTCGGCAACCCGACCATATCTTTTATTAAAAAGGGCCGCCTGGTTCCCCGAAAACACACACACATTTCTGGACCCGAGTATGGTGAGTTCCCTTATTCCGGTTTGAATCAACCTTTTCACAGGAGCACCGAAATGATGCATCACCACGTCGTGAAGCCCCAGCACACGTTGCGCTTTCAATTTCCATGAGGCCAGAGTCCAATAGAGTTCTTCACAGGTACAGGAATACACAATGTCCACTTCCCGATTGTTGATATCCTCTACAATCTTGGAGTAGAATGCATAATTCCGAGGATCCCGTTGCCGATACTGACGGGGGCACAGGTGTATCTCTATCCCGTTTTCCCGAGCATAAGACAGCATCTGCTCCGGAGTATAATAAATCGGCCTGTCGGTATAATAAACCGGATACCAGACTACTTCAAACTGCCGTGCCAGGTGCCTGAGGACAGTAAAATCCGTGTCCACATAGCAGTCCGCGTTTATGTATGCAATCCTCTTCAAAACCTTCATTTCAACAACAGATTAACGAAATCCTTAAGCACTTCGATAAACGACAAATGATTCCGGAGTTTTATCATCATATGCTCCTTCCGTATTCTCTTTTGATTCTGTGGAAGAGAAGATAGGCCATCGAAAGCTTTGTAATAACAAACTGTTATGGGAACATATCGATAGGCTTCTATCCCGTATCGTTTCCAATAACGACATGCCACGTCGTAATCTGCGGCAATCCGGTATCTGAGGTCGTATAGACAATCTGTCTTTTGAGTAATATTATAAAATACCGCTTGATGAGTATATGGTTGATAACGGCTGATCGTCCAGGCAAATCTATCAATAGTTGAGGTGGAATGAGTTATATGATCTCCTGATGCCAGTATGTATTTCGTGTTACCATAAATAACGCGCAATGAATCTTCTTCTGTCGTTCCTTCAAAAAGAGTAGAGATAACTTTTTCGTCAGCATAATAATCTCCGGCATTGAGAAAGCCGCACCAACGCCCGGAAGCCAAGTTGAGGGCTTTGTTCATTGCGTGATAAATACCTGTATCAGGCTCGCTTACCAGGACATTAATCCGTGTACGATACTTTTTTATAAGCTCTAACGTCCCATCCGTTGAGGCTCCATCCACGACAATATACTCCAAATTAGGATAATCCTGAGACAAAACACTCAACAATGTTTTTTCGACATCATTGACGCAATTATATGTGACTGTGACAATCGTTACTTTCTGCGACATCGGGTTCTGAGTTTTACAACAGTTCTCGGTATACCTGCCTGACTCTCTTATAGGAATTCACCTCCTCTATTTGTTTTCTCGCCATCGCAGACATTTCCAGGTAGCGGGTCTTATCAGAAAACAGCTTATCTACCCATCTCGCCAATTCTTCTGCCGTTTTGTCGGGCGTAATAAATCCTGTTTCGCCATGATTGATCAGCTCCGGGATACCTCCGGTATTAAATCCGACACAAGGTTTTCCGCAAGCCATCGCCTCTAAAACCATATTGGGATAATTTTCGGCAACGGAAGTTATTACCACTGTGTCACATGCATTATACGCCATCACGCGGGAGTAATCGTCTGACAGGAAACCGATACTCTTTACAGTAATGTTCACATCTTTAACGATGTCTTCACATTTTTCCCCGATAATGAGTCCTTCATACTTCTCAGGATCAAGCATCTTAAGAAAACTATGCAGGATTTGAGTGCCTTTATATACACTCTTCATGGATGCCGCTCCAAACAAGAGCGTCTTTTTATGCAAATCAAGCCCAAAAACTGTTTTACACGTAAAAGGAAGCGGCTTATATACCTGTGTATCAATAAGATTCGGGACAACAAAGACCTTTCGGCCAGCAGCAACCTTACTGGCGCTGACCAGCCCGGCGAGCCAATGACTGGGGGTCACAAACGACAAGTTCTGATATTTACTCCAACGAGAGATTTTCTGCTTTAATTGCTTCTGAGCGATCCACTTATATGTCGTATTTCCTATCAACGGGCAAGATGAACAAGTCGTCCTGTAACCTTCACATCCCATAGAATAATGGCAACCTCCGGTTATAGGGAACATATCATGCATAAACCAAAATGTTGGTTTTCCTAACTGCAAAACGCGTTTTACATCTCTAAGAGAAAGAGTGTTTCCGTTAACCCAATGAAGGAATATGACATCTGCCTGATAAATATCATCCAAACGGGAAATGTCATGACCGAACCGCATTACACTAAATAAGCCTGTCGCGTTAATCTTGCGAGCAATAATATTGTGTAAATGGCAGAATACACGATGCCAGGATAACTCAATCCCGTGAATCAGCAGTTTAACGAATGTCTTGTCAGACCGTTTTTCTACCACCATCATTGATGCATCCCAACCAGACGCCAACATCGCCTCACAATGACGTAAACACGCAATTTCTGCTCCTCCCAGACAATCTTTGTCACATATATGGACTATTCTCATTTTTGATACGTTCATTAGGTTTTGAATACTGAAGACAGACGCTGACGATCAGCCAAAAGACAACCGTTCTCACAGAAAAATAGGAAACCGGATTGGTCATATACAGATCTAAAAGATAGACCAATAACACAATGGACAAACCGGTTAAATGAGTCTTCTTAAATGAAATACCGCGGAAAAATGCAGTGAAAAGAAAGAGCAAAATAAGGATGACATAGAGAACTCCTCCTTTTAATATCAAATATAAATATCCAGTCTCTATAACCCCGCGATCTGCTAAAACTTCATATGTGTCTTTATTCTCCGTCATCTGAGCATACGTTCCATCCAGTCCACGGCCTATCACCCAATCCGAGGCAGGAGAAGAGGCGAAATCTGTTATCATCAATAATTCCACCCCACTACGGGAATCTTCAAAACCCCTATATAGAATACGACTGAAGACCGTTGTTGACAAGGTGTCCCAGTTCAAGAAAACAAGCAGTATAACAAAAAAGGCCCCACCGAGCATAATAATCCGGATGCGCATACTTCGCCTCATCAACGTATAACAACTGATTATTATACCCAAAACAAAATATAGGGTCAAGGATACCACCATATTTCTTCGGGCATTCAATATCATAAGCAGCAGGTATACCAGATAAATCCCTATCATTTCTACCTGTTGACGGATACTGAAACGCCTCCGGAACTGAAGTAAAATAATTCCATAAAAAGGAAGGTACGCCCCTATAGCTTCTGCATAATACTCTTCCTGCACCAAATCCAACGCATTTATCAGCCAAATCGGCAAAATAAACAGCATGGAGAAAAACAGAACTTGTAAAATGAGTTTAAAATACTTCCTATTTGGAAGGAAAAGCACAATGAAAGGAAGCACATAGGCCGGGATAGCATCGTAAGCAAATTTGTCCAGGACAAGGTCTTTTATTCCACCGCTATAGTCACCCCGAACAATGATCAAGAGATTATTTATCGCGAGGAAAATCAACAAAACCAATGCCCATCCCCGATACTTGTATACTGAGTGTAAGCGAATGAGTATATAATAATTCCATGCGATCAGTGCCAGACACAGTAACTCAAAAACACGGACAATCGTAGATAGAATGAACGGCGATAAAAGCTGGTCTCCGGCGATATAGGCCGAGATACAAGCATAGATGGTGATGACCGCCATCTCTTCCCTGTTCGGGTTCCGTGTGCTGACTTTTTTGTCCGGTTCCATATCAGTATTTGCGTAACCACTTTATACATTGTACCGGAGCTAGAACCAGTCCGTTAAAATTCGCAATGACAGAAGCCACCAAAATAGACTTTACCCCCCAACCCATGCGCATGAATAAAAAACAAAGCACAAGAAATAGGAGAGGAGAAATCATGCTGGCGATTGTCTGGACTTTGAGAATACCCGCGCCATTCAGGACATTCACAAAGATGGTTCCGAACATCATCGCCATATTAAAGATCATGACCCACAGAGAAATCTCAAATGGAACGTTAACACGATCTCCCACCCACAATTCATAAAGGGGTGCCGATAATGCCAACATAGCCAGGGAACCGGCAACAAATATAAGCAAAAGAATCAGATACTTCTTTATCGCCCCTTTTACCCAATGTAATTCTTGCTTGGCAACAGCATCTGTCACGGCCGCCCATAATGGAGTAATCATTGTTACCCAGAGCATATAAGGCACATTAAAATACTTATACGCGATGTTGTATTCCGTCACCTCTGTTGCCCCAAAGTAATGAATAATCAGATAATTTGTCATCTGATATTGGATGACAAAAGCAATCTGGATAATAAAAAACTGAACCCCCAGTTTGAAGAGATCGGGAGCAAGGGAGAAGTCCACTTGATTAACCTGTGGCCGTATACTTTTATAACGTCCGCGAAATAATGTGAAATTGAATAACGTTACAACGGCTAGCGGACATAAACAAAGCGCCAGGCACAAATGCAGTAAGCTACCCTGCGTAGTTTTTGTCAGAACGAAAATGACGGCCAAAGACAGCAACTGCTGTATAAACGTCCGAAACGACTCTGCAGCAGGCCGCTGATCGGCCAACATTACAATATTGACCGTTGAAAGGATAAAGTTGAGGCAAAAATAAACGATGATTATACACACCGATGCAAGAAGCCCCTCCACAACACCTTGCGACAAACTCAAAATGGAAAACCAATCCATAAGAGGAGCCACTATTAGCATTATGACCATCAAGGGGATAAAAATCATAGCCAGAAATGCATAAGTTGTACTTACATATTTCTGCGCCAGTGGAATATCGTCATGAGCCAAAGCCTCTGTAAGCCTGTTCTTCAGGCCATTATTAATTCCTATGTCAAAAAAGGCGAACCACGCCACCATGGAACTGAGAGCCAGCCAAATACCGTATGTCTCCGAATTTACATAGTTGAGTGTAAGCGGAACTAGCAAAAGGCCAATAAGAATATTGCCCCCTTTGATAAAGATCATCCCGAGAATATTCTTCTTCGCCTTTACCGAGCGTTCCGATCCGCTCATTAAAATGGATTTTATTCCATCTTCCAACATAACCACGCTACACAAAACAGCGCACCCAAAATGAACCAGATCATCGCCAACTTCACCTTTGAAGGTTTTCCGTTGTGCGGAGCCATGGCGCGTTGTATCACCACCAAGACAGGGGACTCCTGCTGCACTTTGGCCTTTGCCGCCAAGAGGTTCTGTGCCGTGGAATTGTACATCTGATACTTGATCTGAGCTTCATACTGGAGATGTTGCTGCTGCACCTGGGAACTCTTGCTGGTGCTTCCCAGGTGTGAATCCACATAGGAAGCGTAGGCCCGCTGGGCGGCTAAATAGTCGGCGTGGGCTTCCTCGTAGATTTTCTCGTAATAATCCACATTCTCCTGGGCTTTTTCAGTCCGGTAGGCCACCACAAATTGTCTCAGGTTTTCCACCACGGCATTGGCTACCTGGGCGGCAATAAGGCGGTCCTGCATCTTCACCTTAACAGACAGGACATAGGTCCTCTTTTCCACAGAAGCCGTTATGCTTCGCTGCAAGGCCTTCACAACACCTTCCTGTTCCCGGGTCAGGCGCAGGGAGTCCACGTGACTGTGTCCTTCGGCCAACTCAAATTCGTCTTCCTTTGTAAATAGACTTTTCACCAACTCGATTCCCATCCTGGGAAGGCCCAGGACATACCCGTACCAAGGCGCCTTGGTATAATGGGTGATGTAGTCGTATAGGTCGGTCTGTACCACTTTGCCTTTATGGGTAAAGCTTACGGGAAGATCGAACATATCCATGTAGAAGGATGTAGATCGAATGACAACCGGATACAAATCCGGATGCATAGCGTCCGTGATGGCCAAAGAATTCATATTGACTCCCGCCAGGCTGGCCAAAGAACTGAGGCCGCTGCTCAGTGTGGAGCGGGTGGCCAGTTCCGGAGCCACCACCGCCGTGGACGTATAGGTCCGGGGCGTGCTCAAACCGAAGAGGATACCCAGCAAAGCACCGCCGCATGCCCACAGAAGAATAGTCTTCCAATGTTTTATCACCCTACGGACATAGGGCGTCACATCAACGGGGTCCCGAGCCGGGCCGTCAAAGTCGTCAAAATCGTCAAAATCGTCGAACTTTCTCATTGGCGGTTATTTTTAATCAGGTTTGCAATGGTGGCCACCATGGTAACGATGGCCGAAGCAGACGTGCCGATGGCCAGCCATTCGCCCGTGGTAAGTTTGTTGTGTTCGGCGCGGGCGGGAACGACAATTTCACAGCCCGGTGCAAGTTTAGCAGCGTTGCCCACAGCCACGGTTCCGTTCAAATACACCACATAAAGTTGGGAGCGTCGGGCCTGGGTGGTAAAACCTCCCGCCTGCTTGATATAGTAGGAAACCGGCTTCCCTTCAACGTATTGTACCGCATTGGGATACAGGACTTCCCCTTGGATACGAACCGTGGTAATCATCTCGGGGATAATAAGTTCGTCTCCGTCACGAAGAATCATGTCGTAATCCGATCCGGGATTGGCCAATGCCTTGTCCAATTCCAGACCTACGGTATATAGTTCGGCGACGCGCAACTTCTCCTTATTTAACGAGTCTTTGCTGGATACGGTCTGAGCGGCCATTCTTGCCAGGCTCCTTCGGGCAATCCTTTCATACGGGGTGATTTGCCGACGGACCATAGCCCCACGGATGTTACCGTTGGGCGTTACGCCTCCCGCGCGTTCCAGCAGCTGGGACACGCGTTCCTGAGTACTCTGCAGCGTATACTGTCCCGGGAAATTCACCTCTCCGCTAATGGTCACGTTGCGCTGTTCCTGGTAATTGGGGCTTTTCCGGATGGAGACGATATCATAAGGCTTCAGTTCGAAACCGGCGGCACCGGCATCCAGAAGACCGTCTTTAATGGAAAGGGAGAAAACCTGCGCAAGAACATTTGAGGCTTGAGTGCCGGTAGGATCTTCAATACGGCGGGACACCTCCACCTTGGCCAGGGAAGCACCCTCCGCCAGGCCGCCTGCCTTGATAATCAAATCCTCGACGGTTGTATGCTCGGCATAAGGATATTCGCCGGGGTTGTTAACCTCGCCCGTAATGGTAAGGTCTCCCTTGGGCTCAAGTTCGTTCACATCGGAAACCACCAGAATATCGTTGTTGCGCAGCACGATATCCTCCGCGAGACCTTCCATAATCCCTTTAATGGGCACGGAACGGCGCTCCAGCGAACGGTCGGCCTTTTCCCGCAAAAGTTCGGCACGGCCCAAATAGGCATTCGGCAGCAAGCCGCCAGCGTGTTCCACCAGCTGTTTCACCGTGGCAATGTCCCCGCCCAGCTGGAAGTTGCCCGGCCGATATACGGCACCTTCAACGGTCACGCGGTTGGCGAACAAATCCAAATCGTTGCCGACCACCTGCGCAACATCGCCATCCTTCATGCGGAAGCTGTCAAAAGCATCGTGTTTAACGCTGAACATCCGGTTGACCTGACCGTCCTTGCGTTCCACCTGGATCTCTTCGGACCATGCGCCCTCCGAAAAGCCGCCGGCGTAATCGACAAGTGCCTGCAACGGCTCATCCTTTTTGAGCTCATAGAACATGGGGCGCTTGACAAATCCGTCAATTCCCACCAGGGATTGGTAGGCCGGGACATACACCACGTCCCCTTCTTTCAGGGAAGCATTTACGTCTGTTTCCCCGCCGAAGATATAGCTATACACGTCTACGCTCACGAAATCCTTCCCGCCCCGGCGGATCATCACCTCACGCAGCGAGCCGATTTCCGTGATGCCCCCCGCCCGATACAAGGCGTGGAACACCGTTGAAAAGGCCGATAGACGATAGGTGCCCGGAGACGTTACCTCGCCCAGCACGTTTACCTGAATGGTGCGGACGGCACCCAAAGAAAGGATAAGGTGCGATGCACCGCTGCGAAGGGAAGAATAGGTTTTGGAAAGGGAGGTCTTGAGTTTTCCCTTGGCCTCCTTGATGGTGAGTCCGGAAAGGACAATGGGCCCCACCTGCGTAACATTGATGGTGCCTTCCGGAGAGATGGTCTGCCTGATAACCATCTCATTAGTGCCATAAATGGTGATAATCAGCTCATCCCCGGGACCCAGCACATAGTCTTCCGGAGTGGCCTGGTTCTGATTGGGCTCGAAAGACAGGCGCCTGGACGAGAATATCTCCATCCCATAGATGCGTTTTCTACCCAGAGAATCGAACAACTGATTCTCTTTTTCCGCAGTACTTTGCTTGACTTTCTTCTTCTTCTCCTGCGGAAAAAGTCTGTCGTTAATGTCTTCCTGAGAAGGCTGTGCCACATTTCTGGAAACCTGCGATGTAGACACACTGGCAGTCGTTTCTTTTTCGGCCGATACACTGCTTCCGGTAGCATTACGGTACTGGCGCAACAACTGTTGAATCTGGGACGTGCTTACGCCCTTGGCAAACAGTTCGTTAGCGATTTGACGTTCGGTCTTTCCGGCTGCAACATTGGTAACAATGTATTCAACGATTTGCGCATCCGTCATTTGTGCCCAGGCCTGTTGCGCAAAGACGGTCAGCAGTAATAGCAGTAAGACAGTTATTCTCTTAAACATGGCATTTTCAGCTGAATATCAATCTTCAAATTTAGAAATTATATTTCTAAACACAAAACAGTAGAATCAGTACGCCTTTTTCCAAACTGATTCCGAAGGATAAAAAAACAAGAAAGCGGCCATTTTCATGGTCGCTTTCTCAAAATTTCGCTTTGGCTTATCGACGCTCTCCGCGATCGCCACGGCCACCTTCACGACGGCCACCACGGCCTCCGCGACGGTCTCCGCGCTCTCCGCGGCCACCTTCACGGCGACCGGTGCCGGGAGCGGCAGCATTGGCAGCGAAACCGGCGTTAGGGCTCAGGTCCTGCTTGCCATACTTCTCACCATTGCAGATCCACACCTTGATACCCATGGTACCCATCTGGGTGTGTGCTACGGCAAGAGCGTAGTCGATATCGGCGCGGAAGGTGTGCAGCGGGGTGCGGCCTTCCTTGAACATTTCGCTGCGGGCGATTTCGGCGCCGCCTACACGACCGCTGATCTGCACCTTGATGCCTTCGGCACCTACGCGCATGGCGGTGGCGATGGCCATCTTGATGGCGCGGCGATAGCTCACGCGGCCTTCAATCTGGCGGGCGATGGAATCGGCCACGATGGTGGCATCCACCTCCGGGCGCTTTACCTCGAAGATGTTGATCTGAACATCCTTCTTGGTCACCTTCTTGAGTTCTTCCTTAAGCTTGTCAACTTCCTGACCACCTTTGCCGATGATCACGCCCGGACGGGCGGCGTGGATGGTGACGGTGATGAGCTTCAGGGTGCGCTCAATGATGATGCGGGAGAGGCTGGCCTTGGCCAGACGGCTGCCCAGATATTTGCGGATCTCGTAGTCTTCGGCGATCTTTTCGGCGTAGTTACCGCCTACCCAGTTGGAGTCCCAACCACGGGTGATACCGATACGGTTGCTGATAGGATTTGTTTTCTGACCCATAGTTTATTCCTCCACTGCTTTTTTGGTGTCCAGGATAATGGTAACGTGGTTGGAACGCTTGCGGATGCGACCGGCACGGCCCTGAGGGCACGGGCGGATGCGCTTGAGGGTGCGACCCTCGTCCACCATGATGGTTTTCACAATCACATTGCCTTCTTCGAGAGCCTTGGCCTGCTCCGGGTTCTTGGCTTCCCAGTTGGCGATGGCGCTCTTCAGCAGTTTCTCCAGACGCACGGAAGCCTCGCGCTTCGAGTAGTGGAGAAGATCCAGGGCGTGGTTAACCTCAACGCCACGGATGGTGTCGCAAACCAGACGCATCTTCCGGGGGGAAGTGGGGACGTCGTTAAGTTTAGCGATAGCGGTCTGTTTCTTGGTCTCTTTCAGGCGCTCGGCCATCAGTCTTTTTCTCTTTCCCATAATGTCAATCCTTTACACATTATTTCTTATTGTTGCCTGCGTGGCCGCGGAAAGTGCGGGTGGGAGCAAATTCGCCCAGCTTGTGACCAACCATGTTTTCAGTAACATATACCGGAATGAACTTATTGCCGTTATGAACTGCGATGGTGTGGCCCACAAAGTCAGGGGAAATCATGCTGGCACGGGACCAAGTCTTGACAACCTCTTTCTTCTTGCTGCCGTCATTCATAGCAAGAATTCTGTTCTCCAGGGCTTCCTGGATATACGGTCCTTTTTTAAGTGAACGACTCATAATCTGTTAGTTTATTCCGTTATTTCTTACGTCTTTCAATGATGAACTTGTTGCTCGCGGCCTTCGGGTTGCGGGTCTTGTAGCCCTTGGCAGGGAGACCCTTCCGGGAACGCGGGTGTCCACCGGAGGCGCGGCCTTCACCACCACCCATCGGGTGATCGTGCGGGTTCATGACAACACCACGGTTGTGCGGGCGGCGACCCTGATGACGGGTGCGGCCGGCTTTACCGTCGGATTCCAGATTATGGTCCGGGTTGGATACGGTACCCACGGTAGCGCGGCAAGATACAGGAACCATGCGGGTCTCGCCCGAAGGGAGACGGAGGATGGCGTAGTTGCCTTCGCGGGCGGCCAGCTGGGCATAGGTGCCGGCGGAACGTGCCATAGCGGCACCCTGACCGGGACGGAGCTCGATGGCGTGAATCAGCGTACCAACGGGAATATTGGCAAGCGGCAGGCAGTTACCCATATCCGGGCTGGCAGCGGGGCCACTCTCAAGCACCTGGCCGACCTTAAGGCCGTTGGGGGCGATGATGTAGCTCTTCAGGCCGTCTTCGTACTGGATGAGGGCGATGCGGGCGCTGCGGTTGGGATCGTATTCGATAGTGAGCACGGTGGCTTTGAATTCATCGCGGTTGCGGATGAAATCCACCAGACGGTACATTCTCTTGTGACCGCCGCCACGGTAACGCACGGTCATCTGACCGGTGTTGTTGCGTCCGCCCGTGGACTTGAGGGGAGCAAGGAGCTTCTTGTAAGGCTTCTTCGCGGTGATCTCTTCGAAGGAGCTGATAGCCTTGTTGCGCTGGCCGGGAGTTACCGGCTTGTACTTCTTGATTGCCATAGTTTATTCTCCTTCTTAGATGTTAGCGTAGAAATCAATCTTGTCTTCACCTGCAAGCGTGA
>Ga0310696_10008143_pt1 | contig 12253 bp, 5 predicted proteins | sample AusTroGonzalo_MG_4_FD_203885 | JGI IMG/M metagenome (GOLD analysis project Ga0310696, IMG submission 203885) | Bovine rumen microbial communities from tropical cattle in Woodstock, Queensland, Australia - Gonzalo_02 (v2) (version 2) | ecosystem: Host-associated > Mammals > Digestive system >... | reverse complement strand
TGATCATGCAGTCGGCGCCGGACTTCCTGTACGCCTCGACGCCGGAGAGCACGTTTTCGATGGTCGGGTTGGGCTTGATGTCGGAGTAGATCTCGTAGGCGAAACCCGCCGCGTCGAGCAGGTCGGTGACCTTTTTCGTCACCTGAAACTTGACGAGATCCGGATCGGAGGCGACGAACGCCTTTTTGAACCCCTTGCTTTTCAAGATGCCGGCGATCTCGTTGATCGCGCCCTTGCCGTGATAGGAAACTCCGTTGAGTACGAAACGATTTACCATGATGCAATCCCTTATGTTTCCGCCGGGGGAAAACCTATTCCGGCAGTTTGAACGCCTTGATGAGGTCCTTTTTCTGCTCTTCCGTGATCGGCTTCACTCCGCCGAGTCGGCGCGAAGCGAGCAGACTGTTGGCGCAGAACTCCGCCACCTCCAGCCGGTCGAACGCCTGAAGCAGCGTCTCGCCCACCGTGAGCAGGCAGTCGTTGCGCAGCATCACCACCGGAGCGTTGGGAGCGATCCGGGCGACCGTCGCCGCCGGATCGCGGTAGTGCTCGGCGCAGTCCACGTTGACGATGTCGCGCAAGAGGATGTAGCTTTCGGGGATGGTGCGGCTGTCGATGATCTCGTCCGTCACCGCGAAGCCCATCACGTTGATCGGCTTGGATACGATGATCGCGTTCACCCACGGATGCGAATCGTAGATCATCTTGAACAACCCCGCCGCGCGGCTGGGCGTCTTGTGGAGTTCGCAGTAGTTGTCCTGGATGAGCACCAGCTCGTCCTCGCGCACGTTCATGCGGTCGGCGCCCTTGGGGGTGATGAGGAACTGATTCTCGGACACCCGCACCGAGAAGGTGCCGTCGGTCGAGAACGACAGCATCCGGTTGTACGAACGGTTGATGAGCTTCATCATCTCGGAGCGCAGCTCGCACTCGTGCGAAGTGTGCTCGGCGGGGATGAACTCCGCGAGCTTGATGTGCTCGATGGAGCGCGCGAGGTTCTGCGTTTCCGGATCGAGCGGGCGGAGCTTGCCGATGGACATCGCCTTGAGTTCGATCCGCGCCAGATAATCGAGCGTCTCGAAGCGCTCGAAGGCTTCGAGCAGATCCTGCCCCGAACAGCAGACGCCGTGGTTTTCGAGCAGGATGCAGTTCATCCCCTTCTCGAACTCGGCGGAGATCTTGTTGCCGAGCGCTTCGCTGCCCGGGATCTCGTAGGGGGCGAAGCCGATCTTGCCGCAGATCCCCGCCGCCTTGGTCAAAAGCGCGGTGTTGGGTATCCGCTGCGCGATGCTGAAGGCGACCAGCGCCGCCGGATGCGCGTGCAGCACCGCCTTGACGTCGGGGCGGATCTTGTAGATGTGACGGTGGAACGGAAATTCGCTCGACGGCTTGTGGATGCCGACGATCGCGCCGTTTTTCTTCACGCAGACGATGTCCTCGGGGCGCAGCGTCCCCTTGTCGATCCCGGCGGGACTGATCCACATGTTGCCGTCGGAATCCATGATCGACAGATTGCCGCCCGAAGTGGTGGTCATGCCGTAGCCGTAAAGCCGCTTCATGATCAGCGTTATCAGATCGCGCGGATGGATGAGTTTTATGTCCATATTGCTCCTCCTCAAATGGTTGCGGATTATCCGGCAGCCGGGTTTTGCCACTTGTTTTTCAATAATGAAAAACTTGGTTAAACACAGTGCATAATATACCGCTTGGCCGTGAAGTTTTCAATCCCCCCGCGGCCCTCTCCGCCGCCGGAGGTTTGCAAATCGAAAAGCCCCGGTCTATATTATCGGCGAATGACTGTGGCGGAATATCTTTGGATCGACGGGGGGGCGCTTGATGAAAAAGCTGTTGTTTGCGATTCTTATGTTTGCGGCGGCGTGCTGTTTCGCCGATATCGCGCGGGAGTTTTCGCCGCCTGCGAAGTGCGGCGGCGACGGCGCGATCCGGCTCGACCGGTCGTACAAGCTCGACGCGGTGCGCGGGGCGACCTTCATCTTCACGGGCAGGTACGACCAGAGACAAAAACTCCTCCCGCCGCTGAAGCGCCCCGGCAGTTACGCCGTGTTCTTCTACAAGGGGGGCGAATTCTTCTTCGGAATCCGCAACCGCAGAATGTACTTCTACCCCTCTTCGGCCGGGAACGGCTCTTGGAACCAGACGGTCGACAAGGCGGCCGTCCTCACCGACGAGGTGCTGGACGAAAACGACCGCGAACTCCACCAGTACGTGCTGACGCTTTCGCGCTACGTGGAAAAGGCGCAGGGCATCGACCGCACCGAGGTCAAGCTCTACCTCGACGGCGGGCTAGTCGGAACGCGCACGCTCGACCGCTTCGAGTGGAAGGACGCGGGAAAGCCGCTGGTCGCCTGCGGCGTCGAGCCCCGGAGCCGCACCTTCAACCCCGCGATCTGGAACTACTCGGGCGAAGTCGAAGATCTCCGCGTCCTCGACCGGGCGCTGGGCGAAGGGGAACTCCGCGATCTCGTCCTCGCCGACAAGCGGCTGAAGCCGCGCTTCCTCGTGCCGAAAACCCTCTCCGAAGCCGACGAACGCGAGCTCGCCGTCTCCGAGGCGGCGATGCCGGGTTACAAGACGAAACTCGCGGCGCTCCGCAACGCGGCGCTGCTCGGGCGGCAGAACTGGCGGCGCGCCCGCGACACCGCGTTCGGGGTGCGGATCCTCGCCGGACGCGGCAGTCTGCTGACCATCGTCGACGACGGAACATACGCGACGGTCGCCTCGTTCTTCGATCCCAAGGCCCGACGCGAACTCCTCGCGTGGAACAACCCCTTCTTCGAGGTCGTCTACCGGGATCAAGCGGGCAAAAACCGTTCCATAAGCGGGCTCTCGCCCGGGATCACCCGCCGCCTCGCCGCGCCGCCCGTCCACAAGGAGGACGGCTGGGAATTCGAGTTCGTCGGCGAGCACGAACCGACCGAGGATTTCCCCTTCTCGTTCGACTACAAGATGAAGTTCCGCTATGTCGACGACCGGCTCGAATACACCCTGACGGTGCGTAACCGCACCCCCGAAGCGCTGCTGTGGAAAGTGAAGTTCCCCGCGCTGTCGCTCAATTCGTTCCGGGACGGTCACGACACATTGCTCGTGCCGCTCATGTCGGGCGTCGAGTACAAGGACGCCTCCGCCACTCTCGCCGGCTACACCGACCACTACCCGCGCGGGCGCGCTTCGATGCAGATGGGGGCGTACTACGACGCCAAGGGCGGCGTGATGTTCGCCGTCGAGGATCCGCGCGGGCGGGCGAAGTATCCGTCGCACAACGTGGGGCGCGAGTTCGCCGAGGCGACGTTCGCGTGGGACGTGCCCTACCGCAAGTTCCCGGAGTGCAACGTCTTCGATCCCGGGTGCGCGGCATCGCTGACGCTCTTCCGGGGCGACTGGTACGACGCCGGGCTCGAATACCGGAAGCTCCTCGACCGGCTGAATCCGCCGTGGTGGAAGATGCCCGTGCCGAATCCGGAGTGCCCCGCGTGGTTCCGTTCCAACGCGATCTGGATCGGCCGCTGGCAGAGCTACGCGAGCTACCGCAAATGGCTCGAAGAGCTCGACGACCTCGCCAAGTGGAAGAAGTACGTCGGTTCGCCCGGGCAGGTCGTCCACTTCTACGAGTGGAATCTGCACTTCACCCGCGACTGGCCGCACCACCGCGCCAGCCCGGACTTCGTCGACCGGATGAACGCGATGCATCAGGCGGGCTACCGGGTGATACCCTACATCAACGCCCACATCTGGGAGGAAAAGGACCGCCGCGACGAGGATTACCGCTGGACGAAGGTCGGGCTCCCCGCCAGCGTCAAGCGCGCCGACGGTTCGCCCCACCCGTCGTGGTTCGGGCGGCAGTTCTACGTGATCTGCCCGGCGACGAAGACCTATGAGAGCGAAATGTTCCGCGAGTGCGACAACCTCGTGATCCACGGCGCCGACGGCGTCTATCTCGATCAGATCGGGGCGGGGAGCCACCGCCCGTGCCACGCCGCCGACCACGGACACCTCCGCGCCGATCCCGACGTCTGGTACATGCAGGGGCACCGCCGCGTCTACCGCAAGCTGCGGGAGCACTGGAAGACGCTCGCGCCCGAGGCCGTCACCGTGGGCGAAGACATCGCCGAAACGACCGTCGGCAACCTCGACGGCGGCCTGACCTGGCGCTGGATGTACGACGGACAGGTGCCGCTCTTTCCGCTCGTCTACTCCGGGCGGTCGCAGATGGTCGGTCTGGAGTGGGGCAACGACGCGCGGGAAAAGATCGTCCACCTCGATATCGAGGCGGTCCCCGCCAAGCTGACGTGGCAGCTCTTTTCCGGCATGCAGCTCGGCTGGTTCAGCATCCGCTACCTCGCCCACCCGAAGATGCGCGAACACCGTCCGCTCATAAAGCAGTACGCGCATTTGCGGACGGCGATGCTCGACTTCTTCGACCGGGGGATGATGGCGCGGCCGCCGCGCTTCGAAAAGCCGCAGACTCGAATGGCGCTGGTCTGGGGCAATCAGGGGACGCAGACGCTCCGCACCGAGCCATTGCAGGCCTGCGCGTGGGAAGCGGGCGGCGCGAAGGCGATCCTCGTCGCCAACACCGGCCGGAAAACGGCGGAAAACACGGTCGTCGCCGAGGCTCCGAAGGGCAAGCTCCACATCTTTTACAGCGACGGCAGAAAGGAGCAGCGCGACTTCGACGGCGGCGAACTCAAACTGCCCGTCTCGCTCAAGTACCGGGAGTTCCTCGCGGCCCTCGTCATTCCGGACGGGGCCGACGCGGCGGCGCCGCTCGCGCGCTTTGCGAGCGCCTTCGAGGTGATCGCCAAGGCGAACGGCGAGCCCGATCCGTGGTACGACGCGAAGGAGGTGCGGAAATGAAAAAGGCTGTTTTGCTTCTGGCGCTCGCGTTCGCGTTCTGCTCCGGCCTCGCCGCCGCGGAAAAGCTGAGCGAGCGGAAACCGCTCACGAACTATCTCGTCGTGACAAATCTGCACTTTCGCTGCACCTTCTTTCCGGGGCACATGTTCCCCGTGTGGTTCGAGACGCCGGAGGGGAAGAAGTTCCCGCCGGTCGCGCGCTTTCTCGACCGCGCGGTATTCGGCAAGACGCCCTACTTCCTCTACGCCGATCTGTGGGCCGGGCAGGAGATCCTGACCGACACGGCGGAGGAGTTTTCGATCCGCTGCACCGGCGTCTACTGCCACGTGCACGGCGACCGGACGGCGCCGGGCAAACTCCGCGCGGCCTACACCTACACGATCCGCCGCGACTCGCCGGTGATGCGCGTCGATGCCGAGATCGAACGCGACGCCGATGACGAGATGCTGTTGTACTTTCTCCACCCCGCGTGGTCGATGCGCGAAGATTTCGACGCGATACTGCGGAACGACCGGCCGGTGAACTTGAAACCGGGGCACGTCTTCCGCAACGCCAGAAGTGCGGCCTTCGTGCGGGACGGCCTCGCCATAACCACCTCCATAAAGGGCTTCAAGCCCGTGGTGCGGGCGCGCTTCCGCAGCGGCGACGGCTTTTCGGCGCACATCGGCGAGATGGTGAAGACCAGGGAAAAGAAACTCAAATTCACGGGATTCCTGCGCTTCCAGCGCCGGAACTTCGCAAAAAGGAGCGGCGGAAAATGACGGACGGGCGTCATCTGGGCAACACGGCGAAATACGCTTCGGCGATGAAGCCGGGGTACTGGGAGCGCTGGAACGACGGCGTACAATCGAAGATCGACCGCGACATCGAAGCCAACCGCAAGGCCGACGGGCGCTTCGTCCCCGAGGGCGTCCCCGCCGGGACCGAGGTGCGCGTCGAGCAGATCAAAAGCGAATTTTTCTTCGGCGCGCACATCTTCAACTTCGACCAGCTCGGCAGCGACGAACGCAACGCGAAATACCGCGCGCTCTACGGCGACGGGGGGCTGTTCAACTCGGCGACCATCGCCTTCTACTGGAAGACGCTCGAACCGGAGGAGGGCCGCCCCCGGTTCCGCGCCGAATACCGCGACACGGCGGAGTTCTGGAACAACTGCCCCGATCCCGCGCGTCAGCCGCACTGGCGTCGCCCCGCGACCGATCCGGTGGTCGAGTTCTGCGAAAAGAAAGGCATCCGCAAGCACGGCCACACGCTGGTCTGGGGCAGCAACAGCTGGCAGGTCCCCGACTGGCTGATCGGCAGGACTCCGCTCGAAGCGCTGGCGCGGGCGGACTTCGAACGCCGCCCGAGCGGCGCGCTGAAGGCGGGGGCGCTGAGCGGCATCCTCGGCGAACAGTCGGTCGAAGAGTTCGCGGAACGGCACCCCGAATACGTCGAATACCTCAACGCCGTCTACGCCCGGCACATCGTGGAGATCGCCGCCCGCTACGGCGACCGCATCGACAGCTGGGACGTGGTCAACGAGAGCGTCAAGGATTTCAAACTCGGCGTCCTGAAACCGGGATCGAAGCTCTGCGTCGGCGGCTACGGCCCGATGCCCGGCGACTACCCCTTCCGCAGCTTCAAGATCGCCGAAAGCGTGCTCCCCGACTCGGCCAAGCTCAACATCAACGAATACCGGCTCTCGGAAGATTATCTCGAACAGGTGCGCGGACTTCTGGCGCGCGGCTGCAAGATCGACGTCATGGGGGCGCAGATGCACCTCTTCGATCCGCAGACGTGCCTCGACATCGCCGACGGAGTCTCCGACGCGCAGTCGCCGGAGCAGGTGACGCGTCTCTTCGAGATGCTCGGAAAAGCGGGCCTGCCGATACACCTTAGCGAAATAACCATCACCGCCCCGCACAACGACGAACGCGGTCGGGCGATCCAGGCGGTGATCGCCCGCAACCTCTACCGGCTGTGGTTCAGTTTGAAGCCGATGACGGGGATAACCTGGTGGAACGTGGTGGACGACTGCGGAGCTCCCGGCGAGCCCTCGGTCTCGGGGCTCTTCTCGCGCGACATGGAGCCGAAACCGGCGTACTTCGCGCTCGACGAACTCATAAACCGCGAATGGCGTACCGACACCCGCGTCAAGGCGGGCAAGGACGGTTCGGTCGAGTTCCGCGGCTTCCGCGGGCGCTATCGCCTGAGCTGGCAGGACGGCGGCGGAGCCGCCCGCTCGACCGAAGTCGTACTGCACTAGAAAGAAAATTTTCCCGGTACTTGATCAACGCCCTGCGGCGGTGTACTTCAGAGCGAAACGGGATTTGAAAGGGGGGATGTCATGAAAATCGGATTTGTTTCGACGGCGCTGGCAGTGCTGGCCGCCGCCGCATGCCCCGCCCGGGCGTGCACCAGCTGGGTGATCCTCCCGGAAGCGAGCCGATCCGGCAATATGATCATCCAGAAGGTCTTGGACAACCCGTACAGTCCGCTGGACGCCGACTTCCGCGTCGCTCCCAACGGCTGGCGCTGGCTGCGCATCGGCAGATACGGCGGCCCGTCGGTGGCGATCAACGAAAAAGGCGTGGCGATCACCACCAACACCGGCGACCACTGGAGCCCCGCCGCCCGGAAACTCGACGACGAACGGCACTGGTTCGACAGCTTCGGGCTGGAGTGGCAGGTGGTGAAGAACTGCGCGACGGCGGAAGAGGGCGTCGAGGCGCTCAAGAACCTTGCGCGCAACGGATTGTTCAACTACAGCCGCGGACGCTCCAACATGGGGACCAACGTGCTGGTCGCCGACGCGAAGCGGGCCTTCGCGCTCGAACTCGCCACCGGCTACTGCGAAGCCGCCGAGCTGACCTGCGGCATGCACGTCATCGCCAACGCGTGGCGGCTCCCCGGCGGCGAAAGCATCTCGATCAGCTCGATGACCGACACGATCACCAACCGCACCCGGGACGCCTGCGCCCGCAAGGCGCTTCAGGAGGGGATGATCGACGGCAAGTACACCCTGCGCGGCTGTTTCGCGGCCTCGCGGATGGTGCGCGGCAGAAAGTACGCCGAGCGCTACGTCTTCGTGCCGGGCAGCCGCAAGGCGCGGAACATGTCGCTCCTGTCGGGGTGCTTCGAGATCGACGCGGAGTTCCCCGCCTGTTTGAGCTGCGCCTACACCGCTCTCGGTCCGCCGCGGCACACGGTGTTTCTGCCGATCCCGATGGCGGTGCGGCAGCTGCCAGACAAGATGCGCGACGGCCGCTGGGCGCAGATGGCATTCGACCACCAGGAAGCCTTCGGCCCGGAGCACGGCGACCTGCGGAAGATCGTCGAACTCGAAGACAGGTTCCTCACCGAGTTCGCCGCGACGCGCGAAGAGGCGCGCCGGCTCCTCAAAGCCGGGAAAAAAGACGAGGCGGTCAAGCTGCTCAACAACACTTTCGAGCGCCATTACGCCGAGGCCGACGCCGTCTTGACCGAATTGCAGAGATCCGCGCAGGCGAAAAGATAGGAACCGGCATCGCCCCCCGCCACGCAGTCGCGCCGGTGTATGCGGCACGCAGGCGTAAGTCGCGAACGCGGATGTCCGAGGGGGCTCCTCGCCCCCCGGTCCCCCTCGGCAAGGTTTTCACCTTGCAACCCGAGGAAAATGCTGACCGCATTTTCCCGCAAGTTTTTTCAGCTTCGCTTGCGGAAAGGGGTTGACGCCCCCGGCTTATGCCTGCCGGCAACGCCGTGGTCGTCCCCTATTGACGGCGGTCGGGTGCGATTGTGCCAATAGCCGTTCGCACATCGCGTGGCCGCAAATCCTGCGCCCCTGCTCCGCCTTTTCCGGCGAATCAGGGGACTGGTCTTTGCTGTGGGTCCGGTTACCCGTATTGAAACGTTGTCGGCTCTTGCTCCCCGTACGCTTGCAAACGCAGACTAACACCCGCTTGCGCCGGTTGCGGAGGTATTTGGCTTACGGGTGTTTGCAAGTATCCTATAGGGCCTATTCACATTTCTCTACACTCGCCCGCGCGTCAGTACCCCAACTTTTTCAATATCTCTTTCGCGGTTTCGTTTCCCTGCGCGGCGGCTTTGCGGAACCAGTACACCGCCTTCGCTTTATCCGGCGCCACACCATCGCCGTCGTGATAGCACGCACCCAACATTAATTGCGCGAGGGCATCTCCCCGCTCGGCGGCTGCCGCCTCGCATTCATCGGGCGGCGAAAGTTATGGGTAATTCTTTGTTACCGCAAACAAGCGTTTGTATGCTGACCTGAATCACCTCAAACGCAAGTGCGCGCACCCAATCGGTAACAACCGCTCACATCCGCCGTCCGCACACGGTCGGTGCGAGCGGGTAGCTGTCCAGCGCCTTTTTGCAAAGCGGCTTGCGGCAAGGTCGACGGGGTGACGAGGAGGAGCGAGGGAGTGCACTGTCGTGCATGACCGAGGGAACGACGACGAGCACCCCGAGAGATTGTCCGAGCCGCAAAGCAAAAAAAAGGGGCCGGCGGAAATGAAATCCCGCCGGTCCCGCTGTTTTCGTGCGATCGCGAAGTTTTACTTCATGATCTCGCCGAGAGTCTTGTAGAAGTTCATGCGGCGCTGCGCGTCGGCTTCGGACTTCGCGAAGAGCTCTTCGGCTTCCTTCGGGTTCGCCTTGAGGAGCTGCTTGTAGCGGTTCTCGCTGCGGACGAACTCCTGATAGGAGGCGCTCGCTTCCTTGGTCTCCCAGATGAACGGCTTTTCCGCCGCCGGGTTGTAGCGGTACAGCGGCCAGTAGCCCGCGTCCACCGCGCGCTTTTCCTCGGTCTGGCTCTTCGCCATGTTGATGCCGTGGAGCATGCACGGCGCGTAGGCGAGGATGATCGACGGACCGTTGTGCGCTTCGGCTTCGCGGATGGCGGTCAGCGTCTGCTGGCGGTTCGCGCCCATCGCGATCGACGCGACGTAGACGTTGCCGTAGCTCATGCACATGAAGCCCAGATTCTTCTTGGTGAGGCGCATGCCGCTCGCCGCGAAGAGCGCGACGGCGCCGATCGGCGTCGACTTGGAGGCCTGCCCGCCGGTGTTGCTGTAAACTTCGGTGTCGAGCACGAGGATGTTGACGTTGCGGTTCTGCGACACGACGTGGTCGAGCCCGCCGTAACCGATGTCGTAGGCCCAGCCGTCGCCGCCGATGATCCACACCGACTTGTCGACGAAGTAGTCCTTGAGTTCGAGCATCTTGGTGTAGACCGCCTTCTGCTCGCCCTCGGCCTTGGCCGCCGCCTTCTTGAGCAGTTCGCCCAGCTTGTTCTGGTTGGCGATCGCTTCGGCGTCGGTCTTGTCCCAGTTGGCGACCGCGTAATCCAGCGCCGCCTTCATCTCGTCGCAGCAGACGCCCAGCTCCTGGATGCGCTTGATGTTGGCCATCAGCTGCTGGCGGTTGGTGTCGACCGCGACGCGCATGCCGAAGCCGTACTCGGCGTTATCCTCGAAGAGGCTGTTCGCCCACGCGGGGCCGCGGCCGTTCTTGTCCTTGCAGTATGGCAGGCTCGGGAAGCTGCCCGAGTAGATCGACGAGCAGCCGGTCGCGTTGGCGACGATCATGCGTTCGCCGAAGAGCTGGCTGACGAGCTTCACGTACGGAGCTTCGCCGCAGCCGGCGCAGGCGCCGTTGAACTCGAAGTACGGCAGCTTGAAGCCGAGGCCCTTGACGTTCGCGTCCGTGGTGCCGCCCGTCTCGTCGTCCGGCAGGTCCATGAAGAACTTGACGTTCGCCTGCTGGCCGGCCTTGCGTTCGCCGCCGGCGTTGGCCATCGAGAGCGCCTTTTCCTTGGCGATACAGGTCTCGACGCAGACGCCGCAGCCGAGGCAGTCGTCAACGAAGACCTGCAGCCGGTACTTGAGGCCCGGAGTCTTGACCGCCTTGGCGTCGACCGTCTCGAAGGAAGCCGGAGCGCCCGCGAGGTTCGCCGGAGCGATCAGCTTCGCGCGGATCGCCGCGTGCGGACAGGACATCACGCACTGGTTGCACTGGATGCACTTGGAGCTGTCCCAATGCGGCACCTTCGGCGCGACGCCGCGCTTCTCGAAGCGGGCGGTGCCGGTCGGCATCGAGCCGTCGTAGCTCATCGCGGAGACCGGGACGCTGTCGCCCTTCTGCGCGAGGATCGGCTTCATCAGCTTGGTCGCGAACTCGCCCATGTCGGCCGTGAACTTCTCCGCCGGGGTGTAGCACGCGACGCCCGCGAGGCTCGCCGGGACGGCGACCTGAGCGAGGCCGTCGAGCGCCTTGTCGACGCAGAGCTTGTTCTGATCGACGACTTCCTGGCCCTTCTTGGCGAACTTCTTCTCGATGCCCTTCTTGATGTAGCCGATGGCGTCGTCGACGGGAATGATCCCCGCCAGCTTGAAGAAGCAGGTCTGCATGATGGTCGAGATGTACTTGGCGCTGCCGACTTCGAGCGCGACCTTGAGCGCGTCGACGACGTAGAACTTGATCTTGCGGTCGACGATGGTCTGCTGCATCTCCTTCGTCAGGCTCTCGAAGGCCTTGTCCGCCGGGACCGGCGTGTTCAACAGGAAGGTGCCGCCTTCCTTGATCCCGGAGATCATGTCGTACATGCCGATGTACGCCGGGTTGTGGCACGCGACGAAGTTCGGCGCGGTGATGAGATATTCGCTGGTGATCGGCTTGTCGCCGAAGCGCAGGTGGCTGATGGTGATGCCGCCCGACTTCTTCGAGTCGTACGAGAAGTACGCCTGCACGTACTTGTCGGTGTTGTCGCCGATGATCGCGACGGAGTTCTTGTTGGAGCCGACCGTGCCGTCGGAGCCGAGGCCCCAGAAGCAGCAGCTGGTCGTCCCGGCGGGCTCGGTGACGATCGTCTCGTCGACGGGCAGCGACAGGTGCGACACGTCGTCGGTGATGCCGACGGTGAAGTTATGGGTGCACTTGCCGGCGAGGTGCTTGTAGACGGCGAGCACCATCGACGGGGTGAACTCCTTGCTCGCCAGACCGAAGCGGCCGCCGACGACCGTCTTGCCCGAGCCTTCCAGCGCGGCCTTGACGTCGAGGTACAGCGGCTCGCCGAGGCAGCCCGGCTCCTTGGTGCGGTCGAGGACCGCGACCTTCTTCGCGGTCGCGGGGATCGCCTTGGCCAGCGCCTCCGCCGAGAACGGACGGTACAGACGGACCTTGACCAGACCGAGCTTCATGCCGCGCTCGGCGTTCAAATGGGTGATGGTCTCCTCGATGACCTCGCAGGCGGAGCCCATCGCGACGATCACGCGGTCGGCGTCGGCGGCGCCGACGTAGTCGAAGAGGTGCAGCGGACGGCCCGTCACCGCGGCGACCTTGTCCATGTACTTCTGGACGATGCCGGGCAGCGCGGCGTAGGTGGTGGTGGTGGTCT
>Ga0310696_10008141_pt1 | contig 12254 bp, 10 predicted proteins | sample AusTroGonzalo_MG_4_FD_203885 | JGI IMG/M metagenome (GOLD analysis project Ga0310696, IMG submission 203885) | Bovine rumen microbial communities from tropical cattle in Woodstock, Queensland, Australia - Gonzalo_02 (v2) (version 2) | ecosystem: Host-associated > Mammals > Digestive system >... | reverse complement strand
TGTTTGCCGGATATAGTCTGTGCCATTGGATATGACAGGGATCAAGCATGTAAGGCAGAAGCAGGCACCTCCGCAATTTTCAATTCTCAATTTTCAATTCTCAATTTCTCCGCCATCGGCGAAATCGGTCTAGATTACCATTACTCGCCCGAGACGCGCAAGGAGCAGATGGCGTTGTTCGCCGCGCAGCTTGACGAGGCGCGGCGGCGCAAACTGCCCGTAATAATTCACACGCGCGAGGCGGCTGACGACACTATTGCGCTTCTTAGGGAGATTCCGTCGCGCGGCGTAATCCACTGCTTTACCGGCGGCCCTAACGAGGCGAAAGCGTATCTCGACCTCGGCTTCTACATCTCCATTTCAGGCATAGTGACGTTCAAGGCGGCGGAGAACGTTCGCGAATCGGCGCTTGTCGTGCCGGACGACAGGATAATGATCGAGACGGATGCGCCGTTCCTCGCCCCCGTGCCGATGCGCGGCCAGGAGAACGAGCCTGCGTTCGTGAAGTACACATGCGAATTCCTCGCGAAGCTGCGCGGCATGGCGCCCGACGACTTCGCCGAGCTGACGTTCGCCAACGCGGAAAGGGCATTCGGATGACGATGGTGGATTTCGACGCGCACTTCATGAAAATGGCGCTGCGCGAGGCCGCTAGGGCCGCCGAGGAGGACGAGACGCCGCTTGGGTGTGTCGTCGTCGAGCCTGCCGTACTGGAGCCTGCGCACGACGGGCACCCTGCGATATACGACCCAGACCCGTCGCTCGCTCGCATACTCGGGCGCGGGCACAACCAGACGGAGATGCTGACGGACGCGACCGCCCACGCCGAGATGCTTGCGATGTCTGCGGCGTTTCAGGCGAAGGCGAGCTGGAGGCTCACGGGCGCGCGGCTGTACGTCACGAAGGAACCGTGCCCGATGTGCGCGGGGGCGATAGTGCTGGCGCGGCTCGATGCGGTCGTGTGGGGCGTTTCTGACCCGAAGCGCGGCGGTGGGACGGTCTTCCGCATATTCGACCACACGGGCGTGAACCACCACCCTGCGGTCGTCGAGGGCGTCTGCGAGGCGGAGTCGAAGGCGCTCCTGCAGGATTTCTTCCGCCTCCGCCGCGGATGAGCAGCGACGTTCTCGGAACTAAACGCAGATTCCATTCGTGCAGTTGGTCGCTTCTGTTGCAGTGTGTGTGTGTGTGGGAGGGGGGTACTTGACGGCGCGGGGCGGTTTTTGGTATCATGCGCAATGGTGAAGGAGAAATAGTAGAATGAACAAAGCCTATTTTATGTCGTTCGTGTTCGCCGCCGCGCTTCCCGCGATGGCGGCCGAGGAGCAGTATGACCCGTTGTTTAAAGGTGTCAAAGACGGTGCGTTGGTCAATACCGACGGCGGCTCTTGGGTTGTACCAGAGGATGCGACTGTAGCGGCGACCAATGACAACAAAGCCGTCGCGTTTGAGACGGCCGAGGGCACGCCTATCACGCTCGGCGTCACGGCTGCGCCTGCCGACACGAACACGATTGTGAAGGTCGATCTTGAGGTTACCTTGGCGGATGTCGGCACGCTTATGACTTCAAGTGAGCTCGCGGGAAAGCTGACGGCATTCGCAGTTTGCACGAACTCATTCAACGCCTGGAACGGCTCGGGGTGGGTCGCGCTTGACGAGGTGCCGGCGGGGATCGATGATTCGCAGACCACGAATCTCACTGTCGAGATTTCCTATCAGGGCACAAACGAAACGAAGTGCATACGTGCAGCCCGTTTCACCGTTGGCGACACGACGCTTGTTACTCGCGTTGGCGGTTCGGATTGGGTTGAGCTCGCAAACAGTGCGCTTGCGAAGGATAATCTTTCGGGCTTTGGCATGAATGGCGAGGGAATCATCGCCCAGGCCGATGCGGAGGTGATGCGCGGTATTGCGGCGTATGATGGCATCAAATACGGCACGATTTCGAATGCGGTCGAGGTGGCGAGGGAGTCGGGGGATGCTCCCGCCGTCGAGGTCTTGCGCGAGACCGATGAAGATGTGACGGCGTATGCTGCGGAAGGAGTGGATATCGCCGCTGCGGAGGGCGTCCCCGTTAAGATTCATTCCAACAACGACGTTGCGGGAAAATCGACGGCAGAGGGCGGTCCGACGAAGCCTAATGCGTCTGGCATGTATACCGCCACTCTCCCAGAAGGTGTTGCCGGGCATGTTGCAAATATTACCGACCTGCAAATCGAGCTTCCATTCAGCGGCAAGGAGGTTAAGCCGGGTTCTGTGGCGGTAGCGCAGGACGGCACAGTGACGTTTGAGGTCCGCACTGCGTCTTCGATTGTCAGGGAAGTGTCTCCTGATGGGGTGAAGGCTCTCTCGGCTAACGTTGAAAAGCTCCAAGAATTTCTTGCTAAGACCGCAGTAGCCAAATCAGATGTCAAGACTGCGTATGAGAAAGCGAATCCGACTGCTGAAGAGTTGGCCGCGGAGCTTGCGAAGAACGGCGACAACGATATCCCCATGTACCAGAGTTATGCGCTTGGCATTGACCAGAATACATCCGTTAAGCCCGTCACCATCGCGAACGACGCGGATCCAGTCGCCATCACGCTTTCGATTCCTGCGCTTGAGACGTCGGAGCTGTCCGGTGACTACACGACGGTCAAGTATGTGTTGACGAAGCCGGATAGCAACACGGAGGAATTCGAGAAGGGCGCCAATATCGAGGTGCCGCTGTCCACCGGTAGCTATCAGGTCAAGATTGTGATGGAATAATTTTGCGGGAGGTATAGAAAATGAATAAGATTCTAGTTACGGCTTTTGCGGCGGCCATGTCCGCGGCAGCATTCGCAGGCATGAACAACGTGACCATCCTGTTCTCAACGCCTGGTCCCGACACGTATTCCGACGGTACGCCGGTTCTCGACGGAGAGAGGTATGCGCTCGTGTGGACGCCCAACGGCGAGACGTTCGCCGGCATCAACACCGACGCGACGGCGGCTGGCGGCTCGAAGGTCGCCGTCTCTGCGCCTGTCGCCACTGGCGGGCATTGCCCGAACGTTCTTTTCCAGGTTGACGAAGACTATGCCGCGGCGAACTACAAGGGCGGTTCGTGGAGCGTCGTATTGCTCGACACGCGCAAGTTCAAGCTCAACAAGGACGGCACGCCGCAGCTTGACGAGCTTGGCAACCGCGTTGTTGCTACATGGGGCGCTAAGGGCTTCTCCAATGGCTACGGAGTGATTGGCAATGCCGTGGCGAACGAGGCGGGCTTCCAGTCTGCCGGCGGTGTCGCCGCCGCGTCCGGTACGCCTTCTGCCGACATTCCCGATCCTGTCGTGAAGGGCATCAGCTTCGATGGCGACAATGTACTCGTCACGGTCGAGTCGACGAGCCCTGCGCTCAAGTACGGGCTTGTGTCAGGCGATACGCCCGACAAGGTCGATACGGAGGTCGCAGGGAAGGCCGCCTCCAGTTACGGCAGCGCTTCCAGCGAGATCGTTCTCATCAAGGCGAAGAAGTCGGGCGGCGAGTTCTTCAAGGTCAACGCCAAGTAATTTCGAAAGGTGGCAGTATTATGAAAAAGATTCTTTGCGGTATTCTCTGCGCTTCGGCGGGTGCTGCGCTTGCGGTGCAGTCCACTGTCACGACGATAGACGTCATTGCGGTTTCATCATCGCTTAGCAACACCGTCGTTGCAATTCCGGGTCTTGACCTATCTGGCGATCGCCTTGCCATTTCCAATCTCGTCAAGACGACAAACTTGACCGTGAACGATAAGCTTATTGCTTTTGACAACGGTTCCTATCAGTGCTGGATTCTTAGCAGTGGAAAGAAGTGGGAGCCGTTTATTGATGCCATGCGGGATGGTAGCGGCGAGTCTTTCGGTTCGGGGACTCCTGCTGCCAGCAAGCAAATGTTAGTCGGTCAGGGCATTTGGCTTCTTCGTCAGAACACCGCTTCGCCGTTTTACATCTATGCCCTTCATGTGGCTAGTCCGTCGACAACGGTTGCTGCGAATGCTACTGCGCTTGTCGGCAATCCGACTACTAGTGCCAAGCACCCTACCATTACGACTCCCAATGTCGGAGACGAGGTGTCCATTCCGACGGCTGGTACGCTTGAGCATTATTTCTACACAGGATTGCAAGATGCAGACAAGAAATGGTTCTCTGCCGGTAACTATTTTGCAAATCCTCCGTCAATCCCTGCCGGAACTGGCTTCTGGTATAAATCAACTGGTGCAGCAGTGACCATAACTTGGCCGTAAGAAAAGTTCAATTTACCCCCTTGCGCACCGGACGGTAAAAATGATATAATACACACATCCAATGAAAAGGGTACTTCTAGTTCTGTCGATGCTCTGGGTGGCAGTCGCCGCCGCAGAGGATTCGTATCTTTACTGGATGGTTGGTGATACGACTGGTTTCACGTACGACTCGGTTCAGGTTCATGGTTACAATGGTAGCACTGACCTTGGCGCATTGAATTTGTATTGGGACAGTTCGTCTTCAATTGGTACGTCTGCGTCAAAGGAGCAGGTCAACCCTGGGGGGGCGTTTACTCCTGGCCTTTATGCGAAACTTGCTAGCGGGCAGACTTACTCGTCCTTTGTCATTGAGCTAATAAGCGAGGGCAGAGGAGTTGCGGAATCTTGGATTGGATATAGCGAAGCGCTTGCATCGATTGAGTCTGGTAACACTTGGCACAGCATAACAGCGTGGGCACCGACTTCATACGTGATTCCCGAGCCGAATTCGGCGATGCTCCTGCTGCTTGGCTGTGCGGTGCTTGGCTTGAGGCGTCGCCGCCAGCTTAAGGCCTAAGGGCCTTCTGATTTCCTATGCGTGACATGCCTAGAGACGATGGGCGGCTCGGGCGTCGTAACATCATTTTGGCGATTGCCGCAGGCGTTCTTTCCGCTGCGGCAATTATGGTTTTTGGCGTCCCAGGGCTTGATCCGAGCCTTTGGAACGAGACTGCGGTAGTGTCGGGGTTGCGTCCGCCGCGCACGATATTCCCCGGGTTCTGGCGCTTTCTGACGGCGTGGCTTTTCCCGATTCTCGGCTTCGACGCGTCGATAGAGGTGCTTAGGTGGCTTGGCGCGCTCGTCGGCGGATGTTGCGTCGCGGTGTTTTGCCTAAACGTGAGGCAGATACTTGCGCTTCTTATCCACACGTCGCGTCCGTACGCAGTCTGGTTCAGGGTGATTGCGCCGCTCTTCTCGTTTGTCGCCGCGCTTCTTTTCGGCGTGAGCGATCCGCTCTGGCGCATCAGCCGCGTGTTTTCGCCCGATCTCTTCCGCCTTGCGATATGCCTACTGGTGATACACTGGATTCTGAGGTGGTTCACGGTAGGTGGGCAGTGGCGCCTCTTCCCAGCGTTTGCGCTCATGGGCGCGATGGCTGCGGAGACTCCGTTCGCGTTCATCATGCCGGTCCTCTTCGTAGCAGCGTACGCGGCAGTATGGCACTGCGTGGTGGACGGGCTTATCCAGAAGCCCGAGAGGCTGCCCGAGCCGTCGCAGATGCCGAAGTGGCGCATGTTCTTCCTTTTCCTCGGGGCGCTTGCGTTTTCTGTCTGGCTCAACACGGCGGGGTTCGTCTTCTTCGGTGGGCTCGAGGCGAATGGATGGAGCGGCAACGACATCTACTTCCGCTACATGGGCGGCTACTGGCACGTGTTCGCCGACGCGGCGTCGCTTATCGGCTGGTCGCTCGGCCTCGGCGTATGCCTGATCCCTCTCATAGTGGCGCTCTGCATGTTCTCCAAGTCCGTGCGCGACGACCAGCCGATGCCGTTCAACTTCGGCGTGATGCTGTTTTTCGTCGGTGCGCTCGCGGCAATGCAGACGGGGGCCTTTCCCGCCGCCAGGTTCTGGACGTATGCGACAGACGAGGTGATGGTCGGCAGCGGCTTCCTGCTTGCGTTCTTCATGGCCTGCGCGATGACGTCGTTCGGGCTTGTCGGCGCGGGGTTCGCTTTCGAGTGCCAGCGCAAGTACCTGACGGGCGAGGGCGATCTCGACGACGAGGTCGTCGCGTGGGAGAAGCCGGGGCGCCTCTTAAGGGGCGTAGTGCCGGTGCTTGCCTGCTGCGTCGCCGTGCTTGCGCTTTTGCACGTGCGCAAGCCGATCGAGACGGAAATGCAGAGCATCGTAGACGACGCGGTCGCCGAGACGGTCGAGGAGTGCGATGGCGTCAGGTGGCTTTTCACCGACGGGCGGCTTGACGCCGGCGTGGAGCTTGCCGCTGCCGCGAAGGGCCTCGAGCTCACGACGCTCGACATGATGTCTGGCGCGACAACATGGGAGGAGTCGATCCGCACGCGCGGGTTTGCGCCCGGGTCCGACGACTACGAGGCGGCGGCGAAGGGGATTCCCGGTCTCCTGCGCATCTGGGCGGGCGAGAAGACTAACGGCATGGACCGCGCGGCGATACAGCTTGGCTTCGAGTTCTGGAAGCGCGAGAGGCGTCCGCTGCCGAAGGCATCGGGGCTCGTCGCGCGCGAGACGGGTTTCACCGACGGCGACGTCGAGCGCGGCGTCGGGCGCGCGAAGGAACTGTCGCGTCGCATTCTCGAGATTGCGCCCAAGGTAGAGTCGGCTGATCCATCGCCGGCGCTCGCAAGTGCGTTCTCGGCCGTGACGTGGCGTCTCTCTCGGTTTGCACGCCTGCGCGAGGACCGCGAGCTCGCAGACGAGCTCGACCTATCGAACGGCGCGCTCAAGAAGATGCTTTCCGTGATCGAGTACGAGCGCATGCGCACGTTCATGCAGCTCACTCCGCGCGAAGGGCTGCAGCTCGCGCTGCGGCGCGCGGACTTCGCCGAGGCGCGGCGATATTCGACGGTCGTGCTCCACAACGACGAGGACGACCCCGAGGCGAACTTCGCAGTCGGCATGCATGCGCTTGTCGTGAAGGACTTCCAGAACGCCGAGACGTACCTGAAGCGCTGCCTGAAGCGCCGTCCGAACGAGCCGGCCGTCTTGAACAACCTTTCCATCATCTGCCGCAAGCAGCGCAGGTGGAAGGAGGCCGAGGACTACGCCCGCAAGGCGATGGAGATACTTCCCGGCTCCCCAGAAGTTCGGCAGACGCTTTCCGACGCGCTGAAGAAAGCCCCATAAAGCGCATTGACTTTCGGCGCATGTTTGGTGTATAATACGCAACACATGGACAAAGAGTATCTATTGCCAGTCTGCATGCGGGCGCTCGCCGCGTGCGTCTGTTTGGCGTTTTGTGGTTGCATGACCGTCTCAGACGCCATCCACGACGCGTTTCGCGATCGCGAGCAAGTCGACTCGTCGGTCGTCGCGACGTGGTGGGACGGGCCTCGCATACGCCCAGGCATTGCCCTTGTCGTGCAGGTCAGTTCGGTCGCGGCACCTCCGGCGACCATGAACGTGCTTGTTGACCAGAACGGCGACATTACGCTGCCGCTTCTCCTGCAGGAGCCGGTAGCGTGCGACGGTCTCACGCTCGAGGCCCTGAAGCAGAAGCTCGTAAAGGCATATTCGAAGTACTACCGACAGCCGATGGTGACGGTGACGTTCGCGCCATACGATGGCAAGGGCGTTTCCCCGTGGGGAACGGTCACCGTTCTCGGCGAGGTCGGCAATCCCGGCCCCGTCAACATGCCCGCGACGATGGACCTGACCGTCACGAAGGTGCTTCAGGCCGCGGGTGGGTGCAAGCCGTTCGCCGACAAGACGTCGATTCGCGTCACTCGCTGCGACAAGGACGGCAACCAGACAAGGACTTACGTAAACATCAACGAAATCGGGAAGGACGGGCGCGTCGACAAGGACATGCCCTTGAGGGCTGGCGATGTCGTCTGGGTTCCCGAAACATGGTATTGACCTGGTAAAAGAAGGGAGAGTGCATAAATGAAAAGAATTATGGTAATGCTGACGGCCGCGCTGCTCGTATGCGTGTCCTTTGGTCAGGCTAAGGGCTTTGCGACGCTTGCGTCCGCGAGGGCCAAGATCACTCGCGTGATTGAGAACCCCAAGGAGATGACGGCCGTTATGCAGACGCTGTCGCCGGCCGACCAGAAGACGTTCCTTGCCGAGGTCGTCGCGGCCGTTGCCTCTATGCCGTCTGACGAGTCCGATCGCACCGAGAAGTTCGTCCAAATCGTCAACGCGGCTCTCGCGGGCTCCCAGAAGGGCAACTCGCTTACGCTCGTCGCCGAAGTCTTCGCCACGGTTCCCCCGAACGCCCTGGCTGCCGTCAACGAGAGCCTGGCGTCTGGCCTCATGAACCGCGCGACCGACGGGAACGTCACGTACACCGACGAGCAGTACATCGAAATCTCCAAGAAGGTCATGGCGGCCGTGAACGAGCGCGTCGCAAACGAAGACAACGCGGGCGTCAGAAGCGGTTTCGCCGCGCTGATGATGATTCGCGGCTCGAACAGCGAATCGCCCGAGATCGTGTCCTCCGTCGTCGAGTCCCTGCCCGAGGCGGTGCAGAACGACGCCAAGAACGAGTGGATTCCCGCCGCGCTCGGCCAGGGCGGGCAGGAAAAGACGTACGACCCGATGCTTGCCGTCGTCGATGGCGACCAGGGGAAGCCCGTCAACGAAGACAACGTCGGGGCTGCCCCGGCGCGGCAGTCTACGCAGGAGTCTGAATCCGTGCTTGCCCTTCGTATCGCGAGCGCCCAGAACCTCGATACGCTCCTGGCCGACATCGTCGGCGCAAACACCGATCCGTCGGCTTCTGCCGGTGCCGCGAACCCGATTGTCGACGCCGTCCAGAACAGCACCAACTCTGAGTTGCCCTTCGGAAATGGCGATGCCAGCGGCGACACCGCTACCATTATCGCAGAAGTCATAGGCTACCAGAACCAGACAACCAAGGATTAACCAACAGTACACTTAACCAGAGGATTGCCAAACCATGAGAAGACTAGCAGTTCTGACAATTGCCGTTACGCTGGCCGCGTTTGCGTCGGCGGATGTCCTTGATCGGCCGACCGGCATAAAGATAGGTCAGCGCATGACGCTCCGTCCCTATGTCTCGTTGTCGGCCTCGTATGATTCCAACGTGCACGGCTCTCGGCATAGCGGAGGAAGCAAGGGCGACGTGCTCTGGAACATAAACCCCGGCCTTGGCATCGACTACAAGGCGGAGAACTGGGCTCTACTGCTCAATCTCTACTATCGGTACCACGCCTATACCAAGAGCGAGAACGTCAAGCGCTACAACCAGCACAGCTACGGCGAGACGCTTCGCTGGAACTGGTCTGACTCCAGAGGCGTCGAGAAGGGCTGGTCCCTCATGGTCAGCGAGACGTTCCACCAGATTACGATGATGGACGACTTGTCGGTAGGCAACTCCTCTTATTCGGCCGACAGGCGCAACCTTACGTTCAACGCCGCCGCCCAGCGTCGCTTCAACGAGCACTGGCATAGCGACGTTAACGGCAGCTACTACATGATGGACTACGACAACGACACCGGCAAGACGGGCATGCCCGCCATGTACGGATGGCAGCGTTGGACGGCTGGTGCGGAGGTCGGCTTCGCCCCCTCTCGCTGGACTGACATCCTCGGCGCGGTAAGCTACCATGGCTATCTTCAGGACAACGTTGACGGTACGAGTTACAGCCGCAAGTCCGAGGGCTATATGGCCCAGATCGGCCTTGGCTCATATGCGACGGAGCGCATATCCTACCGCGCGCTCGCCGGCTGGAGCCGCTTCGAGTACGCGAACAACGCGGCGTCTTCCGATGGCTTCGTCTACACGCTTTCCGGAAACTGGAAGATCGACGACACCTTGCAGACGATGCTCCTGGCCACGAGCTACTACCAGCCATCTGAGCGCGAGTCGCTTTCGAAGTCGCGAGTCGATGCCATCAGCTGGGGCATTGGCAAGTCGCTGATCCGCGGGAAGCTGCGTTCGACGCTCGACATGACCTACAGGCACGACACGCACGAGAGCCTGAGAGCCACCGCCATCGACTACTCCCTTGACGTCATAACCGCGCGCCTCGGGTTCAACTACACGATCAACAGGTTCCTGACGGGCTTTTTGTACGGCGAGTACCAGCGGTCGATGAACAGCGATCGCGCGAGGAAGAACTCCTACGCCGACTACGAACGCTGGCGCATTACCGCGGGCCTCAGGCTTACGTACTGAGGTGCAGAAATTCATAGCCAAGTACGGACTGGCGGCGCATCTTGCCATTCTGGCGGTCGCGCCGCTGTTCCTATTTCCGTTTTTTGACGACGGCACGATTGCCGTCACGTTGCTTTGGCTGTCCCTCCCCGTCGTGGTGTGGACATTCATGCAGCCGTCGGTCCGCAGGGGCGAGATGCTCCACGACGCCCGCAGTCGCGTTGCGTCGGAGACGTCCCGCGACCCGCTTTTCTGGGTCATGCTGACGGCTGTCGTCTTCAGCGGGCTTCGTGCGCTCAATACCGGTGTTGCAATGGCCTATGACGCCGAGACCGCCAAGTGGTATGTCGCAAGCCCCGCGTTTCCGCTCATGCCGGCCTCGGTGGGCGATTCGGGTTTTCTGCCGTTTGCGGCCTCTCTTGCGACCCTGGCCATGGTGGTGGCGTGCCGGCATGCGCTTGGACGGTCTGCGCGACAGGCCTACTTTCTCTCGTCTTCGGCCCTGGCTGGCGCGGCCGCGGCGATTGCCGTGTTTGTGGCGAACATGGGCAATGCGGCGGCAATTGAGGCGATCAAGTGTGCGAGCAGGGATCTGTCCTTTGTAGGCGTGGCGTTCGCGATACATGCAGTCGGCGGTCTCGTCGCGACCGTGGCCGCCATAGAGAGCAAGTGGAATCGGGTAATGCCGCTGCTGGTTCTCTCCGTTGGCGGGACTGCCGCCGGTGCCTTTGCGTTCTCCCCGGCGTATGTCTCGGGCATTTTCCTCGTCGCGTGGCTGCTGGTGTTCGCATACGCTTTCTTCTACGCTTTCAGGGTCGTCCGGGGCGCGGCGGAGTTCAAGATGCTTATGATTATCGGGGTGTCGCTGGCCGGCGGGTGGGTCATAGTGTCGATGACGGCGCTCAGCTCCTTCGTGATGGCGCGCGCAACTGCCCTTGTCGACAGGGCCTTCTTTCCGGAATGGTACGATGCGGCGCGTACCACCATCACCGCTATTGCCCTCAAGGCCTGGATGGCCAGCCCGTGGACTGGTTCGGGCATTGGAAGCTTCGGGCTTGACATTCGCTTCAACGCCACGCCCGCCGACTGGCTGTCGATACCGCGCGGGCTCGTTGCCCCTCCGCTTGGCTGGCTCAAGCTGCTGACAGAGCGCGGCATAGCCGGGCTCGCCATGACGGCGCTCCCGCTCATACTGATGCTGACGACCTACGGCATCAGGTTCGTCGGCTGGCTGTTTTCGCGAAGGGTGCCGCAGACCGGCTGCTGGGTTGCGATTGCGGTACTGCCTGCAGTCATCGCGACGGGATTCTTCGACTGTTCGTATCTGCGCGCCGACGTGCTGATGGCCGTCGCCGCGGTTCTTGCGCTTTCGGCTAGTACCTTCCCGAAGGCCGGAAAGGGGGAAAGGAATGGCTGACAAGCCTATCTACTACGGCGGCAAGGGGTCTGGCCCCATGTACTACGGGGGGCGCGCGGGCGGCCAGATGGCCTACGGCGGCAAGAAGCCCATGTACTACGGCGGCGGTTCGTCGCGCAACTACGGCGCCTATGGCTCTTATGGTTCCTACGGCTCCTACGGCTCCTACGGCGGCGACGCCGGCGGACATGGCGACGACGGGTCGATTGTCGGCACCATCACCATCGGCCGCATGATGCGCGTCATCTCGCAAAGGTGGCTCTCGGTCTTCGTGTTCCTTCTCGTCGGCCTAATCGTCGCGTTCGCCGTGTACCGCATCTCGCCCACCATATACGAGGCGACCAGCGAGTTCACCATGGACATGCGCCGCTCGTCCGGCGGCAGCGGGCGCGGGGCGCTTGCCGAGGCGACTCCCGACTACGGCAACAGCTACGCGGAGATCTTCAACACGCGCATATCCGACTGGCGCAGCGACAAGGTCGTCACCAAGGTCGTCCAGCAGTACCGAGCTAGCCACGTCGCCTCGACGGTCTCTGACGAGGAGATAATCGGCACCCTGGGCGGCGCCGAGCTCGAGCTTATCCGCAACTCTCGCATCATAACTATTTCGCTGAGGTCCAAGACCCCCGCTCTCTGCGCGGCGCTCGCCAACGCATACGCCGAGGCGATCGAGGCGTTTACGGACGAGGAGAACAAGCTGCGCTGCGACAAGGCCGTGGCGCAGATCCATGCAAACG
>Ga0310696_10008139_pt1 | contig 12255 bp, 13 predicted proteins | sample AusTroGonzalo_MG_4_FD_203885 | JGI IMG/M metagenome (GOLD analysis project Ga0310696, IMG submission 203885) | Bovine rumen microbial communities from tropical cattle in Woodstock, Queensland, Australia - Gonzalo_02 (v2) (version 2) | ecosystem: Host-associated > Mammals > Digestive system >... | reverse complement strand
TGGAAAGGTGCGGAGCGGTTGACTATCCGGTGTTCTTGTTCTGCGAGGAGATTTGGCTGGCAGAACAGTGCCGCAAGGCAGGACTGAAGGTGATGTACGTGCCGACACTCGTGGTAAGCGATGCGGAGCATGCCTCAACAGGGCGCATGAAACTGAGCTACTACTGCCACCTGAACGAGGAGGCTCTCGAGTATATCATCAAGAACTTCTATTGAATCGACATCACACAGAGGCTGCGACGACCCGTGTGGGTGGAGTCGAACGACACGAGCGTGCCGTCGGCACTGACGCGAGGGTGAAGGTCGCACTTCCAGTTGTGGTCGATGTCGGGATTCACAAACTGCTTCAGGCTCTTCACATCTGCCAAAAGCGACACTTCGTCGGTCTTGGCATTAACTTTCCACAGCTTGCAATGACGGTATTTGTCGGGATAGGTATCTACGACAAAGGTATCGTCGTCGATGAAATGATGATGCCCATCGGAATTAAGCTGGGGATAGCCGCAGCGTTTCCAATGGCGCATCGTGGGGTCGGTGAAGAAAACGTGGGAATCGATATCCTCCATGCGACAATAAGCGACAATGGCATTCTGGCGGTTCCAGACATAATGAGACACCATACCCGTGGTGGGCGATACATGCAACTCGTGCGACTCAAGATCGAGTACGATGAGACGGGTACGCTTGAAAGTGCCCTTGTACCAACGGTGGAGGAAGGCCACATAGCGGCCATCTGCTGAGAACTCGGTATGAGTAACGAAATGATAGGTATCGGCCATCGACTCTTCTGGCTGCAGTTCTGAGAGCTGTTTCAGACTCACGAGCAACTGGCGCTCGTTCTTGTCGAGATCAACGAGATAGAGGCCTGTGGCATCAGGGGCATATTGATCGAGCAGGGCCTCATCGTCGCTGACGGCATAGCCATAGCCCGGCATCAGTCGCTCCAATCGGCCATAACTGAAGGTGGTAGCCCATCGGGCATCAGCACTCACGCTGTCAATAGGCCAGCCAATGACACGATGCTCACCCGTGGTCACATCGCAGATGGTGGCATTGAGACAACCTCCCTTGCATATATTATATATAATGTGGGATTCGTCTAACCACTGCAGTCGGCATCCCTTATGGTAATTCCAAGCATGGGTTTCGCCCAGAGGGTGCCAGTCGCCATAACGCTCACCAGTATAATAACCTACATGGAGAGCATCATCCTTGGTAGGCATGCGGAGGGGAATCTGCAGACGGCAGGCCAACAACTGACGGTTGTCGGAGCTGAAGGGCTTAATATCGTGGAAACCGAAGAAACTGTCTTCCAAAACGATGGGTTCGTGCTGGAAACGTGACTCGTAGTTTGGCAGCAGGTCGTAGAAGGCCTGATAGACGTTGCGAACGGCATCTTTCAGGAGATAATTATTCTTGACGCGCTGATAGACAAAGGCCTCTAATTTGTTCATTTCTTCCTAATTTTGGTGCAAAAGTACAAAAAAATTCCCAAACGGTGCATATATCTGAAATAATTATCGTACCTTTGCACCCTGAATTTTTCAGGGTTTGTAGGAATTATGAGTCAGGATTTAGTTTCAGTCATCATGCCAACATTCAATGCAGGTCGATTTCTATCGAGCAGCATTGACAGCATATTGGCTCAAACCTATCCCAATCTGGAGCTGATTATTTCGGACGACGGCTCGACAGACCCACAGACCATCAGCACCTTAAAGCACTATGCCGCCAAGGACGAACGCGTAAAAGTGAAGTTCCTGGAAAAGAACCATGGACCCGGTTATGCCCGTAATGAAGCCATTGAGCGTGCTCAGGGCAGGTATATAGCCTTCTGCGACAGCGATGACAGATGGTTTCCCGACAAACTGGAGAAGCAACTGGCTCTGATGCTGGCCAGAGACTGCGCATTGGTATGTTCGTCGTACATCATCTGCGACGACAACGATAAGGAGACGGGTATCAATCTGGCACCTCCAAGAATATCGTTCCGGATGCTGAAGCGCGACAATAAGATCGGATGTTCGACGGCGATGTACGACATCAAGAAACTGGGACAGAAGTTCTTTATGCCCGACTTGCGCAAGCGACAGGACTGGGGACTCTTCCTGACCATCATCAAAAAGTGCAGAATGGCATACGCCATTGAGTATCCCCTCGCCTATTACAGAAATCGAAGGAAATCGATATCGAGCAACAAGTTCTCGTTGGTAAAATATAACATCCGGGTGTATGAGAAGGTGCTGGGATTCTCGAGAACAAAGGCATATTTGTACTTCCTGTTTCTCTTCCTGCCCACCTATTACATCAAGGTGCAGAAACGGAAAATGGATAGCAAACAATATATAGAAAATAAAATATACCATAAGACACAATAATAATTATTTTCCTACGTTTAGAAAATAAAAAAACGGCTTATCGATACATGACTACCCCTCAAGAACAGGTCCAATCAAAGGGTATGGGCCGGATACAAAATAGCATCAAAAGAGTTATAGACTTTTTTGTGGCTGTTTTTTCGATGATTATATTTTCCCCACTCATCGGTATCTTCTATATCCTGATTAAGCTGGAGGACGGCGGACCAGCCATCTTTAGTCAGGAGCGTATCGGCAAAAACGGCAAACCTTTCCACATCTACAAATTCCGTAGTATGGATGTGGATGCAGAGAAAGAGGGGCCACTGCTGTATCAGCATGAGAACGATCAGCGAATTACGCGTATCGGCAAATTCATGAGAAGCCATCATCTGGATGAACTGCCCCAGTTGTGGAACGTGGTGAAAGGCGATATGGCTTTCATCGGTCCCAGACCAGAGCGCAAGTTCTTCATCGACCAGATTATGGAGCACGACCCGCGTTATGAACTGCTCTATGCTATCAGACCTGGCGTGACCAGCTATGCCACCCTGCATAACGGCTATACCGACACGATGGAGAAGATGTTGAGACGACTGGAGATGGACTTATACTATCTGGAGCATCAGTCGTTGTGGATGGATATCAAGATACTGTGGTACACTTTCGCAAATATCGTTTCGGGAAAGATATTCTAACAACCTATGAGATATCAAAGCATTATACTGTTAGCTGCCAGCCTCGTGTGTTCTGCCCAATTGAACGCACAAGATACGCTGGCAACAAGAATCACATACGACCTGACGGCAGAAACCGCCGTGGGATCGGGTGACTATACGGCCACGCTACTGACGGAGAATCGACATCACGTCCTGGCAACGCGTCCCAACACGGCCTATCTGCGAGGAGCGGTGAATGTGGAGCACGACTTCTCGAAGGATCTTACCCTCTCAGGCGCCGTGGATGCCATCGGCTCAGTGCATGCCGACCACAAGCTGTATCTGCAGCAGTGCTACCTGAACCTGAAGTGGAAGGGATTCTTCCTGGAGGCTGGTAGCCGTGAGGAGAAACAGGTAATTCGTGATAATCTGCTCTCGACAGGGTCGTTTGCAAAGGGTACGAATGCTAAACCCATCCCACAGGTACACCTTGGCACAAACGATTTCTGGACGGTACCTTACACCAAGGACTGGCTACAGGTGAACTTTGACTTCGGCTACGGCAAATTCATGGATAATGCTTTCCGCGAGGATCAGTTTAATAACAACGAGATTAACAGAGCTTATGCAAAGGGCATCTGGTATCACCAAAAGCACCTGTACCTGCGCAGCAATCCTGAGAAACCCATTTTCGTGACCATAGGTATTGAGCACGTTGTACAGTTTGGTGGCGAAAAGTTCAGATATGAGGACGGAAAAGTGGTGGCCAGCAAGAAATCCCTTGATCTGAAGTCGTTCTGGAAGGTTATTCTGCCTGGAGGCGATAGCCAGTATTTCGAAAATAACGCCAACGAAGACTGGGTGTGGGGTAACCATCTCGGCTCGATGACAGTTCAGATAGGTTGGAACATCAATAAGGATCATCAGTTGCAGGCTTATCTGGACAATATCTTCGAAGACGGCTCAGGCATCCGTAAGAGTAACGGATGGGACGGACTCTGGGGAATGGAATACCATAATAAGGCTGCAGGCAGACAATATTTGCGTGGCGCTGTGGTGGAGTATTTCCAGAGCACCAACCAGTCAGGTCCCCTGCACTGGGACAGAGGCGACTATCCGAAACCTATCCGAGACCAAATTACTGATCTCGTAACAGGTAAAGACGATTATTATAACCATTCCTTCTATCGCAGTTACACACACTTCGGCATGACCCCGGGAAACCCGCTCATCACGTCACCTATTTATAATAAGGACGGATATTCAACATTTACTGATAACCGTGTGAAAGCTTGGAATGTGGGTGTGACTGGAGAGATTACGGATTGCCTTTCCTATCTTGTGAAGGGCTCTTACCGCGAGGGATGGGGTACGTATGACGTGCCTCTGGCCTCGAAGCACCACTCTTTCGATGCTTTGTTCCAAGGCATCTACCACACAGGGCCTTGGCAATTCAGCGCTGCTTACGCCTTCGACAAGGGAAACATCTTTGGCGACTGTTCTACGTTTGACTTCAAAATCAGTTATCATGGCAAGATTTTATAAGTTTTTACCCTTATTCCTTCTCACCTTCTTACTTTTCTCATGTCAGGAGGGGCGTGAGGCTGGTGATCTGCTGGGGCAGTGGCGCTTGAAGGGTTCTGATACAAACTACTTGAGTTTTTCGGGCAACGTAGCACTGTTCCGTGATATCTCGTTTGCCGATTTGGCCAAAGGACAAATCTATGGTAATTTCCAGCACAAGGGCGATAGTTTGTTTATCCAGTGCTACTCTATCAAAGGATTGCCTACCGACACAACAGTCATTGAAAACAACTTTGGTTTCAAGCCGTTCAGCAATATCCGTGTAAAGATAGAAACGCTTGATAACGACCGACTTGTGATGAGCAAAGAGGGTCAGACCTGGAGTTTCGAGAAGTATTAAATAACAGCTTTAAAGGCTATAAAATCCACAAATAGGGATTTCCCCCACTCGGTTTAGGGGAAATCCTTTTTGTATCCCTACATTTTGTCCTATCTTTGCAGCGTGATACAATCAAAGAATGTCTAACAGTTAAAACGATACGATTATGAAGAAGTTGTTTTTCGCACTGATGATGATGGCAGTTAGCACTACCGCCAACGCCATGAGTTATGAGCAGGCTCGCAACGAAGCCCTGTTCCTGACTGACAAGATGGCCTACGAGCTGAATCTGAATGACGAGCAGTACGAGGCAGCCTACGAGATTAATCTTGACTATCTCATGGGAGTGACAGGACGTGCAGACGTGTTCGGTACCTACTGGGAGCGTCGTAATCTCGACTTAAGTTATATTCTTTACGATTGGCAGTGGAATGCCTTTGTAGCCGCCAGCTACTTCTATCGCCCACTCTACTGGGAGGCTGGTTACTGGCACTTCGGCATCTATCTCCGCTACCCGCATCGTGACTACTTCTACTTCGGACGTCCTCACTTTTATGCGACCTATCGTGGCGCTCACGCCTGGCACCATCATGGAGGACATGGTTACTATCATGGACACAGCAACCACTATCGTGGACATCACGATCATCATGTAGGCATGCACGATCGTTGGGATCGCGGTGACTTCCGCGGACCTCGCAACAGTTCAACCCGTGTGACTGGCAGCCATCATGACGACAGACGTGTGAATGGTCCTCGTGACAACAGAGGCGATCGCCGTAATGGTAATTTCGACAACCGTGGAAACGGCCAGAGAGATCATCGCAACAATGGTAGCGGCAACTTCGATGGTCGCAGAAACGGACAGAGAAATGGCAGCGGCATCGGCAGCCACAATGGCAGCACTAGCAGACAATCGGTTCCACAGAGCCGTATCGGTAACCAGAACCGCGTAACTGACAGAGGTCGCGTGGTAAATATGAGCGGATCACGCAACAGTGGTTCTCACAGCAGCTCACGTAGTGGAGGTTCGTTCAGCGGAGGTTCTCGCAGCCACAGCAGTATTTCTCACAGCAGCGGTAGTTCTCGTAGCAGCGTTTCTCATAGCAGTGGTTCTCGCGGTAGCGGTTCATTCGGTGGTGGATCTCACAGCCACAGCAGCGGATCTCGCGGAGGTGGCTCGCATGGTGGCGGCTCGCATGGCCACGGTGGTCATCGCTAAATCAAAGCTCCAATACTCTGACCTCAGCATTCATCATACGCTGAACTTCGCTCATTGACTTACCATGATATACTGCCTGGATGGCCTTGTTTATAATGCCATGGCCTACAGCCAGCACCTTCTTTTCAGGACATGTTTCCTTGACATAGGCGATGAATTCGCCTGCCCTGGAAAGAAGGTTTTCTAATGTCTCTATGTCTTCAGGCCATACTTCGCCCTTCAGATCGGGGATATATCGTCCCGTGAACCCACCCCAGTCGCGCTCACGCAACAAGGGAGTAGTTATTACCTCCAGATGATGGGGCTCAGCGATAATCCTGGCCGTATCGATGGAACGCTTCAGATCACTGGCTATCACAGCGTCGAGGGGCACATCCCCAAAATCCTCACTCACCTGCTGAGCCTGATGGATACCATTCTCTGTGAGTTCTCCCTGGGTTTGTCCCTGCATGATCTGACGTACATTATCCACCGTTTCACCGTGCCTGACTAAGTATAAAGTTGTCATTATCCTTTAAATTTTGTGCAAAAATACATAATTATTTGTGATTTACACCATATTTTATTATTTTTGCATCGTTAAACAAAGAGCATGATATAAAATGAAAATACTACAGAGTTCGATTTTCCGCGCCATCTGCGCTATTGCCATTGGTATCCTATTGATTAAGTTCCCTGATAATACCGTCACGTGGATTACTGTTGCCATTGGCATTCTGTTCCTGCTATCAGGCATCATCTCCCTCGTGGTTTATGTGCATGCCAGAAAGAACGTGTCAGAATATAAGATTACAGACGCAGAAGGTCGTGTGGTGGCGGGCGAGAAGCCCACATTCCCCATTGTGGGTGTGGGTAGTATCATATTGGGTTTCCTATTGGCTCTGACGCCCAACATCTTCATCACTGCCCTGATGTATATCATCGGCGGTATTCTGATTCTGGGGGCCATCAACCAATATATGAACCTGGTCAATGCCCGCAAATATGGTAAGATTGGCTTTGGCTACTGGATATTCCCATCGGTCATTCTCCTCATCGGTCTCTATGTCATCATCAAACCAATGTCGCCCGCCAGTATGGCGATGCTGATTCTGGGTTGGTGCTCACTGCTCTATGGTGTGACAGAGATGATCAACTCGCTGAAGTTCTATTCCGACAAGCGCAAAGCCCGTCAGACTCAAGAGATTCCTGTGGCAGAAGAAGTGATTGAAGAAACAACCGTTGAAGAGGTTGCCGAAGAGACAACTTCTACTAAGGAACTGCCTGTGATAGAGGAAGAAACCTCTACACCCCAGTAACGATACCCTCGATATAAGTCTTAAGGATATGAATGCCGGTCTTGTTATCTCCACCAGAGGGTATAATAAGATCGGCAAATTTCTTGGTGGGCTCAATAAACTGCTCGTGCATAGGCTTAACGGCCGTCTCGTAATGTTCAAGCACCATATCCACCGTACGTCCACGCTCCACCACATCACGACGGATATTCCGCATCAGTCTGACGTCGGGGTCTGTGTCAACAAAGATCTTTAGGTCCATCATGTCGCGCAGTTTCTTGTAGTGAAGCGCCATAATACCCTCGATGATGATCACAGGCTTCGGCTCCACATGGACAGTCTCCTTCAGACGGTTGCTCTCTATATAAGAATAGGTGGGCTGTTCGATGGCCTCGCCATTTTTAAGTTTCTTGATCTGCTCGGTCAGCAATTTCCAGTCGAAAGCATCAGGATGATCGAAGTTAATCTGCTTGCGCTCTTCTGGTGTCAAACCTGTCGTATCATTATAATACGAGTCGAGGGGCACAACCGCTGCACAGCGAGGGGGCAATGCCTTGACAATCTGTTTCACCACAGTGGTCTTTCCTGAGCCGGATCCTCCAGCAATTCCAATAATCGTCATAGTCTTAGGTATTTGAATACTATATCATAAAATTCTGCTTTTCGTTCTGCCTTCATTGGATATGCCCTAGAGCTACTAGGCATGCGGTAAAGGCGTAACTCCCTATTATCAAGATGGAAAAAAGCGAAATCGCCAACCTTCGGAACCTTGATGCCGTAATGGCTGCAAAACACCTCTGTGGCCAGTTGCCCTGCCGTAATGACGGCCTGGCATTGGGGAATCTGTCTCAACATGGCATCAAGATCTGTCGCCTCTACGATTTCCAAGTCCTTATCCGAGGCATTGTCCTGAGTACGACGAATGCGAGTGGCGGTATCATATAGGGCAATCCCTTTTTCCTCCAGAAACGGTATAATACGCTCCAAATCAAACCTTTTCTCCTGCTCCAACACGAAATGATTCTTGTCGCCAAAGAAACAAATACCAAAGATGCGCCACATATCATTGATGAAGTTCGGATAATAGAACTTCATGCACCAGCGCTTAGGGGCTGGTGGGAATGTACCCAACATCAGCAATCTGGCATTTTGGGGCAGAAAAGGTTCAAACGGATGACGTTCTATTATCTCGCTCATGCTCGCTATAATTCATTTTCTGCTTGCAAATTTAGCAAAATATTCCGAGCAGACAAAGAAAAAGACGCAAAAAGTTTGTGGATTCAAAAAATATTCGTACCTTTGCAGCCCAAAAGTGTGGAATCATATTTTTAACATTAATATTTAAACTCAAAATGAAAAAAGGTATTCATCCAGAAAACTATCGCCCCGTCGTATTCAAGGATATGTCCAACGGCGATATGTTCCTTACGAAGTCTACAGCAAAGACAAATGACACAGTAGAATTCGAAGGCGAAACTTACCCAGTGGTAAAAGTCGAAATCTCTAGCACCTCTCACCCGTTCTATACTGGTAAGAGCAAGCTCGTTGACACCGCAGGACGTGTCGATAAGTTCATGAGCCGCTACGGTAAGGCTGCGAAGAAGTGAGAATAAACGAAAGCTTGCTTTCAGTTTATCGAGCGTGAGCAGGCTCGACTGAAAGTCAAGGCTGCGAAGAAGTAAGATATTATCCTTCGAGAAAGAGACAAAATGCGTTCATGGTAGTTGCATATGCCATGAGCGCATTTTTATTTTTGCCAAATTATCGCATTTTTTTCACATTTCTTTTGGCCAAAACAAGGAAAAGTTGTATATTTGTACCCAAGAACTTAACAAGTCTCTATATCAAACAAAAAATGAAAACCGTTTACGATTTCACTGTCAAAGACAGAAAAGGCAAAGACGTTTCCTTGAAGGAATACGCCAATGAGGTGTTGCTGATTGTCAATACGGCAACCAAGTGTGGATTTACCCCTCAATACGACGAGTTAGAGGCACTCTACCAGAAGTATCACGCCCAGGGGTTTGAGATTCTCGATTTTCCCTGTAACCAGTTCGGACAACAGGCCCCTGGCACTGACGAAAGCATCCATGAGTTTTGTAAATTGAACTTTGGCACAGAATTCCCCCGCTTCAAGAAGATCAAGGTAAATGGCGACGATGCTGATCCTCTCTATAAGTTCCTACAGGAACAGAAGGGTTTTGCCGGATGGGACATGAGCCATAAGATTGCCCCGATTCTTGATGATATGCTGTCGAAGGCTGACCCTGACTACAAGCAGAAGCCCGACATTAAGTGGAATTTCACCAAGTTCCTGATTAATAAGAAAGGTCAGGTGATAGCCCGTTTTGAGCCCACAGAGAGCATCGATAACATTGCCAAGCAAATAGAGGAACTCCTGAAATAAATGGAAAGGACAAAATGTTTGATCATCGGTAGCGGTCCTGCAGGATATACCGCTGCCATCTATGCCAGCCGCGCCAATTTGCATCCCATTGAGTACAGTGGCATGCAGCCTGGTGGCCAATTAACCCAAACCACAGAGGTAGAAAACTTCCCAGGCTATCCGCAAGGTGTGGATGGCAATCAGATGATGATGGATTTGATGGAGCAGGCTCAGCGTTTCGGTACAGACATCCGTATGGGAACGATTGAGAAGGTTGATTTCTCGAAAGCTCCTTATGTCTGCACTGCTGACGATGGAACAGAGATTGAGGCTGATACCGTTATTATCGCTACAGGTGCTTCTGCCAAGTATCTGGGACTCGATGATGAGCGCAAATACAACGGTCAAGGCGTTTCAGCCTGCGCAACTTGCGACGGATTCTTCTATCGCAAAAAGACGGTAGCCGTCGTTGGTGGTGGCGATACTGCCTGTGAAGATGCTCTCTATCTGGCAGGATTAGCCAAAAAGGTCTATCTCATTGTCCGCAAGCCCTTCCTCCGTGCTTCGCAAGTGATGCAACAGCGTGTGAAGGAGCAGGAGAACATTGAGATTCTGTTCGAACATAACACAATCGGACTATTTGGCGAAAACGGTGTAGAGGGTGCTCACCTCGTGAAACGCAAAGGAGAGCCCGACGAGGAGTTGGTAGATATTGCTATCGACGGTTTCTTCCTTGCCATTGGTCACAAACCCAATACTGATATCTTCAAGGGTTGGCTGGATATGGATGAGGTGGGTTATCTGAAGAAGATCGACGGTACGCCCAAAACAAAGATTCCCGGCGTATTCGTGGCAGGCGACTGTGCAGACCCTGTCTATCGTCAGGCTATCTCCGCAGCCGGGTCTGGTTGTCAGGCCGCCATCGAGGCAGAAAGATTTTTATTGAACAGATAAAACACAGAAAAGGCTCGTTTCACAACGAGCCTTTTCCTTGAATTACTTAAAAAACTAAATTAATCAACCATAAACCTTAACCATTAAAATCTTTTTCTGATGCAAAGATAGTGCAATAATTCTTAAGTGATGTTCAATCAGCGTTTTTTAATGTTTAAAATGCATTATTTATCGCATTTTGAACCAAAAATAACGGATTTTAAACATTTTCGGCCCTTATTCTTAAGATTTTCCTGTAAAAAATAGGCTTTTTCAGAAATATTTCCTATTTTTGCAGAGAATTAAACGACCATATAATGAGTACGCGCATACTGCTATTATCCTTCTTGATATTGGCGCTTTTGGCCATTATCTTTTTCGTAGGCAGAAATCTGTACCTACGTAGCATGAGATTGCGCCGTCGTCTTCAGATGAGTTACATTTTCACAAATATCACCCACGAATTGCTGACACCTCTGACCGTTATTTCTGCCTCTGTTGACAAATTGAGGGAAAAAGAGCCCAAATTCGGACATGACTACGACTTAATGCAACTCAACATACAGCGTATGGTACGTTTGCTGCAACAGATTCTGGAGACCAGTAAATCTGAATCTGGTGAACTGAAGTTGCTTGTGGCTCAAGGCGACGTGATGGGCTATATACATGAAACAGCCAAATGCCTTGAGCCCCTGATTGCCAAGAAAAAGATGAAATTCACCATCACCTGTATACCCAAAAGCATGATGGGATGGATTGATACCGACAAACTCGACAAAATCATCTATAATCTATTGTCGAATGCCGCTAAATATTCAAAGGAAGGTGGAGAAGTAAGCATCAAGGCCGTCACCAACAAGACCTATGATCACATTCGTATTGAAGTGAGTGATACGGGTGACGGCATCCCTAAAGAGAAGATGAAACGATTGTTCCAGCGTTTCCAGGACGGTGACTATCGTCAGCACAAGACCATTGGTACCGGGTTGGGACTCTCACTCACTCGCGATCTTGTCTATCTGCACAGAGGCAACATTGAGTGTCAGAGCGAGGAAGGCAAGGGCACCACTTTTATTGTAACATTGCCTATCAGCAAAGATTCATTTGATCCCGAACAGATTGACGAACAGCACAGCATCGATTTCAGTGTTCCGAAAAACACTATCATCGACTACGATACCATTATCCCCGAAGATAACGAAGACTCAGAAACAGAGGTTTCCAGCGACGAGGATATCTATAAGGTACTCGTTGCAGAGGACAATGTGGAGTTGCTGATGCTGATGAAACAATTGCTCAAACCCTATTACCATGTCTATATGGCCTCAAACGGCATCGAAGCCTTGAAAATCATACACGAGAAAGAACTCGATCTGATTATCTCCGATGTGATGATGCCCGAGATGGATGGATATGAGTTGACAAGGGCTGTCAAGTCTGACGACAACTACAATCACCTGCCCGTCATTCTGTTGACGGCAAAGACGCAGGACGAAGGTATTGAGGAAGGACTGCGTGC